>Ga0247832_1005395_pt1 | contig 14893 bp, 12 predicted proteins | sample LaCruzMarch2015__10_FD_192407 | JGI IMG/M metagenome (GOLD analysis project Ga0247832, IMG submission 192407) | Freshwater microbial communities from meromictic Lake La Cruz, Castile-La Mancha, Spain - LaCruzMarch2015_4m | ecosystem: Environmental > Aquatic > Freshwater > Lake | place: Spain... | reverse complement strand
ATAAAGATTATGTTTGTGCATGTTGAGATTGTCAACACCACCTTGTAGATCTATCATTTTAATATAATTCTCATCTCTTGTTTGTCGCTTTGTATCAATAAAAGGTTCAGATCCAAGATAACAACATGGAGCCACTGTGCCGTTTGCACTAACGAAAATTTCATTGTTGTTTGCGTGTGGTCTAGCATTAAGCACCGAGCGGCAACCAATTGTAAGATCAGATAATTTAATTTCTTTGTATCCGCCGTTGACCCATCTTTGATCAGTATTCAAAATACCAGTCATGTTTTTAAAATCATCTAAGGTAATACTTTGATATTTTTGTAATTGAAAATAACTAGCATCTTCAAAGTTGTGCTTAAACTGCTCTTCATTAGGTTGTTTTAAGTCGTATAATTTAGTTCCCTTCCAAAATACTGGATACGAGCCTTTGCTTTTTTCATCGTACCTTGCCCACCGCGTAGTTCTTTTTACATTGAAATTTTTAAATCCCATCTTTATTGCTAATTCACGAGCTTCATCTACTTGGTGTTCGTTGTGTTCGAATACTATGAAATCCCAATGAGCAATGCCGCCGGCATCAATAAATGCCTGAGCATTTTCCATAATTTTCTTCCAGTTGGTATTTCGACGATACAAGTGATTGGTATCTTCAAGTCCATCTAAACTAAATGTGCAATAATTGCCTAAATTTTGTTCTTCACGCATAACAGCACCTAGCCGACTCCACCATGCTGGATTTCGCAAACTTCCATTAGTGTTACACGCAAGACCAATTCCAGGATTTATTTCTCGACAATATTCGTAGATGTTTACAAACTCCTTACAGGCACATGGATCACCGAAGTTTCCGCAAGCTAATATTTTCCACAGACCTTGTATGAATTCCACAGGCCATGCTGCTTTAAAGCCTTCCAATGACCATTCAGAGTTTGTTAAAGTTCCAATTTCGAAACCTTCTGAATCGTATCTTGGACACATAGGACATGCACTATTACACTTATCAGTTGGTTCCCAATGTACTTGAGTAATTATTCCATTCCACATATTAATCCTTGATTAAAAAGTTTTTCATTATATTATAGTATTCTGGAAACGTTGTTTCAAATGTTTCATCTCGCAATGTATCTCTCATTTTTAATTCGCGCCAAAATTCTTTCCACTCTCTTAAATTATAAGAAGTATTAAATAGATGTTTTTCTATCATGTTACTTTCTTTTTCCCATTGTTGTTGTTTGTATTCTGATTCGCAATTCTTTAGTTTATTAATAATTATTTTTTTAAGTTCTTCTGGTAAAAATTTAATACTGTGATGATCGTGTACAACATTAACATAAATGTGTACTCCTTTAGCAGCATAGTGTTCATATGTTTCAAAGAAATCATACACATTAAATGCACTAACAGAGATGCAGACACCAATACGCCATTCTGTGGCACTAGTATCTCTAATACTGCACAATTTATCGATCACTTGTTCAGATTTTAACCAGTCTGCTCCGTGTCGCATATATTCAAACTTTTCACCTATACCGTCGGTGCTTACTTGTATATCAACTATTTTAAATTCTTCTAGTAACGAGATATATTTTTCTGGATAAATCGTGCCGTTTGTATTATAATGAATATGTTGTTGCTTACTCCATCCATTGTCTACACACAGTTTAACCACATCCCAATGTTTTTCAATGTAGAAAGGTTCTCCGCCGGCAAAATCTAGACGTTCTGCATTAGGCAATAATTTAACAATATCATCCCAAAAATAATTGTTATTTTCATCAAAACTTTCTTTAAACGGAATCCATTTTATATCATTAGTATACTTTTTAGGATTGTCAGGATTGGTCACCTTTGCCTGTTCAATGACCCACGGCGTAGAATGTCTAGGGCTACATATTCTACATTTAATATTGCATAAATTCCCCATAGACAGGTCCACTACTAACGGTAACATATCTTTAGATAATTCTCTTTCAATGTAGGTATTATTATCTCTCCAACGCTTGCTTTCTTTTCCAGCGTTATCTTCTTTCCAACAAGCAGAACATTCTGGAATTTGTATTCCGTTGTTAAGATCATCTATCATCTTAGCACGTGATTTGCTATTCCAAAAATTAAGAATAGAATCCTTGTTTACAGTTTTTGCACCGGTATCGGTTACAAACTCAATATTGCTCATACAGCAAGGTTTTACAATTCCGTTTGGCTGCACACTTAAATTCAAGTAAGGATTTGCACACCACGAATGTTTATTGTTTTCGTTCATCATAATTTTCGTAAACTTGTTTACATAAATTGTAAAATTCTGTATATTCAGGAAACGTTTTCAACAAATCTGTTGCCAACCTTTTGTCATTTTCAGTAAAGAAACTATAAAAGTCTCTACGCCCTGCACGAATTTTTTCTTCCGAGATAGTTTTAGCTTTCATGTAGTCTGTTACACGTAGGAACTTTTCGTATTCTAGGTCGCTTAACCATTTACTCGATTTAATAAACACCAAGGTATCGTCCATGTAAGGAATAAAATCATCTGTGAGAATATTAATCATCCAGTGAGGAGGTTCTTTTAAGTAAGGAGTGTCGAACTTGATAGCATCGCGACCAAATTCTTTTCTCCACTCAATTACTTTCTCTAGCAGTGATTTAAAGTTAGTAACACATAAAACATTAAACGTACACATAAAATTTACGCTAGTTCCTGTAGCAAGAACAGCTCGCATATTGCGTTCCCAATGCGCACAGTCTAATCCTGTGCGCATATACTCTGCTTGTTCGCCCCAACTATCGATGCTGGTATAGAAACTAAAACTACGAATTTTCTTTTGTTGTAACAATGAACCTACACGCTCAATCAAACTATCTACTTTGGCAAACGATACGCCTAAATTACTGTTAATTGTAATTTCCAAATTAGGTGCTGGTTCTGTTTCTAACAAGTCAAAGAACTGCATTGCTCCTGGATTCATCAAAGGTTCCCCGCCTGTGATACGAAGTGTATGTAAGTCGTTACGAAGACTGGGCCACCATTTCCAGAACGCTTCGATATATGGATTTTCGTCTTTGGGACCGTAATATGAACCATTGCTCATGAACTCTATACCATACTGGTTATAGGTTAGATCGTAATTGCCATGCTTCTTGATCTCTTCTGTCCACATTGTGCTTGCCTGTGGGCAACAGTATCCACATCTATAATTACATCCATTTCCAAAGCTGACTTCTAGGTAGCGTGGATTGATATGTCGGTCCCACGGAAGTTTAGCAACTTCGTCAATAATAGGTACACTGTAATCACTGCTGCTATGAATCATGCGATCACTGATATGCTCCCCTGGCAAATCTTCAATGTTCCAACAATATTGACATTCATCAGGACGACCACCTTCTAACATGGTCTTACGTTGTTGTTTTTTCCAACTGGTATTATGTAAGGCACTAGGATCAACGGCAATTTCATCAAGACTGATATGATGTGGTCTGGGATGATAGCAACTGTGATTATCTCCTGTGTGCAAATACAAAGTTTGATGCAACCACTTCATTGTACAGAATCCGGGACCTGTGGTGTTTAGTTTGTCTCGTACTAATTTAATATATTGTAATTTATGATCCATTTGTGTCCTTGCATTCTTTCCAAAAGTTTTCTAATTTAGGAAACGTATTTACAAAACTTGTATTCCTACGTTTATCTTGTTCAGTAAAAAACAAATAAAAGTTTTTCATTGATTTATTTTTATCAAAATTGGATTCCTGTTTAATCCAATCTATCAGCCGTTGAACCTTGCTAACTTCAAAATCTTTAAATCCTTTGTGATGATTAAACAATCCTTCAGTGTTCGCTAACATATATTCTTTGGCGTTTTCTAATTCTATAACCATTTCAGGTAACAATTTTGAATTTAAAAAATCAGGATCTTGTAACTGGGGGATGTCAAACCAGATTAACTGACGACCCTTGCTATATTGATTTCTTAATTTATGAATATTTTTAATGTATTCCACAAACCCTGAGTAGCTCAAAACATTAAATGTAATAATGAATGTTAAACTATGTTTATCCCCGTTGGCCAAAAAGTCTGTTACGTTCTGGTAAAGCAGATCAAAATCCATGCCTGGTCTTATATATTCAGCTTGTTTGCCCCAGGAGTCTAAACTACAAAACAACATAAAGTGGTCAATTGCTGATTTTTCAGTGATTTTCTTTAATGATATCATGAACTTACTCCACTGATTTCCTGGCGGGCAGCAATTTGATGTTATAGATAGGTTTAAGGCAGGATGTGGGTTCTCATATACATAATCAAACATTTTAAAGGTGTTTTTATCCATCAACGGTTCACCACCAGTCATACGGAATGTTTGTAGCTTTGAATATATTACTGGCATCCATTCCCAGAATGCTTTTAGATAAGGGTTATCAGGACCGTTGTCAATATTGAGTTTCTTTACCCATGTAATATCATTGTGCCAACGATCTGATAAAATGATAGCACCGTTTTGTTCTATATCTTGCTGCCAGGCTGTGCTTAGATGGGGGCTACAATAGCTGCATTTAAAATTGCAGGCTTGATTAAAGTTTACTTCAACATATCGAGGTATTGCGTTTCCTTCAAACCCCAATGCTCGAGCTTCCTCAATTAACCCATCTTCGTAGACATCCTTGCTGCGGTATGCACGATCGCTTAGTTGGTTTCCACTATCTTCAATTTGCCAACAAAAATTACATTCGTCTGGTCGCTGACCTTCCAACATTAATTTGCGTTGTTCTTTTTTATGTTTAGTATTATGTAGAGAACTCACATCTATTGCAATTTCTTCTAGTGGAACACTATGACTACGGGGATGATAACAACTATGTGTTTGGCCGGTTGGAATATGTATGCTTACATTAAACCATTTAGCAAGGCAAAAACTAGAACTGACTTCATTTAGTTCTTCAAACACTTTTCCGGCATCGTGAAAATATTTAGACTGATATCGTCCATTAATTTTAACTAACTCATTGCCTTTTATGTTTTCATTTAGAGGCATCGAATTTTTCCTTTAGCCATTCAAAGTCATTGATTCGTCTTAACGCTCCTAGATTGTTTTTATTGTCTAACCCATATTGGCGGCCAGCCTTTGCTCCTGCTATAGCATATTCACCAAACAGTGCTTCTTGTCCTATAGTACACCACACATCTAAACGTTGTTGTGTTTCTTCTTCGAACTGTCTTTCAATAGCACGACTAGATAATTTACAACATTCTCTAAATGCTGATCGCCATGTGGTGAATTCATCAGTGTTAAAAGAGTTTGTGTTAGACACAGTATTCATAGCCTTGAACTTTTTAGATATGCTGGTTGTCATGTCAGATGTATTAACATCCATGTTTAATGTTAACTGACGGGGTAACAGTTTAACTCCGCCATTACCATATTCTAAATTGTTGATAGGATTTCGACTTCTCCATACATGTACGCAATCTGTATCATAACTTGACATGACTAAATCAAAGTTAAAATTATCTTCAATGTCTGCATCACCATCAACTACCCATATCATGTCAGTGTCACATAATGTTGCTGCTTTGATATGAGCATTGTGAATGCCTTTTACACCATGTACTCGTTTTGCTCTAGGGCATTTACCAAGCAATCTAAAATAATTTTCTTCAGCATTGACTTCATTATAAGATATAAACACCACATCATATATACGATGCTTAGATACTGTAATATCGTGTTCTTTTTTCTCAATTAAAAATCTGTGATTGAACTCTCGTTGTCCGATAAGTTTATCTTTAGAAAATAAAATAACACCATTGTTGTGAATTTCTGAGTCGTTAAACATGTGTTTGAACGTGTGATTTTCTTTACGATCATGATCGTACTTTCCGTCATTGGGATCAAAGTATAAATTAAAAACTGTATTATCGACAACTTCTATTTCTGGCCATATTCCCCAGAACATAGGTTGAGTTTGGTTTCCAAAAATCTGTAAGTATTCCGCGTAGGTTGTTAAAGTATATCTAGGGTAAACATAACGGCTAACAACCAAGTCATGTTCTTTTTTGTCAATTAAGTATCTACGATTAAATTCTCGTTCTGAAATTATTTTTGTTGTAGAAAATAACACTACTCCACTTAGATATGATTCTTTATCGTTACACAAGTTTTTAAATACATGATTTTCTGATCTATCATAGTCAAAGGTTGAATCATTAGGTTTAAAGTAAAGATCAAAAATAGATGTATCTATTACTTCTGTTCCGTCCCAAACGCACCAGAACATGGGTTGTTGACTAGTATTAATAATTTCTAAATATTCAGCGTAATTATTAATGGTATAAACAGGATATTCAAATTTACAAACTACTATATCGTGTTCTTTTTTGTCAACAGCATATTGTGTTTCAAATTCTTTTTTGGTTAAGAGTTTGAATTTGCTGCAAAGAATCAAACCAGTTAGGTAAAGTTCTTCACCGTTACACAGATTTTTAAAAACATGATTTTCTCTACGATCATAACTGTTATGATGACTAAAATATAAATCAAAAATTTCTTCGTTTAGAATCTTGATTCCGGGAGACACTACCCAAAACATATCGTCTGTAATTGTTTGATATTCTTCAAACGTAGAAAGATGATATTTGTTATATTGTTTTGGCTTACTGGCAACGATATCTATTTCTTTTTTATCTGTAAAAAATCTATGATAAAATTCTCTACGAGAGATAGTTGTATTTTTAGGAAATAAACATATTCCATCATAGTGATCATTGTTTTTAAAGACATGAACATACATGTCGTCCCACTTATCGGCTTTATAATCTAATAGGTTAAATGAAGTTAGATCTACATCGTCCCAGATGACCCAGAACATGTTTGTAAAAGATTTAGATTGTATTTCTTTGTATGATTTTATGTTTGTTAATTTTTGAGCAAGAGGATACCTAGACTGTATTGTTAACCAGTCTTTGTCATTTCCATTGCTTGTTGAAACATAAAAAATATCATACATTCGTGGGTACCGGCATCTTAAAATAGGTGTCGTTTAAACTCATTGTTTCGTTGTATAGATCTAAAGTAAATTTACTTTGTTTGGCATCTAACCACGGCCAGTCCAGGCCTAGACCAATTTTTATTTTTTCACCTAGATTTTTAATCTCATCCTCAAGACCATCACCGTTTACATCTTCGTAAGGTTTACCGTATTGAAAATATATGTCTCTAAGTATTTCAAAATCTCTTACATCGACATAATTCCATTGTGTGCAGTTAGCCATCCATGTTCCTAATCTAGCACCATAGACTGCATAGATACCGTTTTGTTCATGAGCACCGACTGTTGACCACATCCGCAGTCTATGAATATTGTGCCACCATACACGCTGTGAGATTTCCATGGGAGGGATCTTTACTCCGTCCAACAATGTCATTTTTACACCTTCACGGAACCCTGCCCGCCATGCTTGAAAGGGGTTACCTGTGATGATACTTTCGCTAAATGTTAACGGAAAATTACGATAGCCATCTTCCCAACAGAAATCTACCTGGCCTCTATCACTGTCTGAATTTTCATGTGTTCGCATATTCAGAACAAAATCTTTATTCCATATTTTCAATCCGCCATTTCCATAACGAAGTCCATTGATCGCATTACGACCACACCATCCATAGACCTGTATCTTAGGATCGCTCATGTCAAGGTCGATGTTAAAGAATCTAGGATCTACAATATTGTCTGCGTCAACTGTGATAAACCAATCTGTTTCGCTAGTTTCTGCTGCGGCTTTATGAGCATGGTCTGATCCTTTGATTCCGTGTATGCGTTTTGCCCACGGAACCTTGTTACAAAGGTCAGCATAATGCAGATCTGCATTAGGCTCGTCGTAGCTTAAAAAAATAACATCAAATTCTATAACTTTCATCGGTATGCAATCACATAGTTCTTAAATAAACGTCTTGTATAGACACTAAAATTTTCATAACTGATGTTTTTTATAATTTTTGATTTACCCACCAGTTCATTTATTTTAACACTTACTGTCTCTAAAGTCAAATTAGGATCATTATATTCAGTGATATAAAAATCCATTACAGTATCACCATCCCAAATTATATTGCGTTGTCTATATGGGATCTTGGGGTGTTTAGTCCCTCCAAATTCCTTGCCTAGTTCTATTTTCAGTGTTTTGTTTTTCTTACTGTGGGTAAGATATATGTCTGGTTTTTCAATGTCCGAATACTTGCTTGATATTATCCTGTGCAGGATATCATCTATTTTATACATGTTCTGAATTTCTGCAACTTCAATAGTATTTGAATTAATGTCTACCACACAATTACTAATTTTTATTTCCGATTTAATGATAGATTCTGCTAATTCTTGATCTATAGTTATTTTATGTTTTTGATCTGTAAACGCATGACTAGGACCTACACTAGTTACTGCCATGGTAGTAGGGTCAAACACTGCCACAAACTCTATTGGTGGAAGCTTGTAATTTTGAATCCATTGATCAAAATCCATTAGTTTTTGTTCCATACTATCTCCTCGAGAATATTAATTATTTCTTTGTCAATTTTATCTTTTTCTACATAGTGTACTATGTTATGCTGTTGATAATTTCCTATTTTTAATTGACCTTTTCTATTAAGATAAAATCCCACATGATCGCTCCACTTGTCTGCAGGCCATGGCCAATTCTGTATCATTGGTTTCATGTGTACTATTCTAGGAAATTCTAAAGGGTAGGATATGTCGTCGGCGATATCTAAAATTTTTGCTGCCAATGCAAATGCTTCATCTGTACCAATAACTTTAGGTTTGTGATCTGATAAAAAAACGTTTGAAAATTCTGTAGGATTTTTAATTATTGTTCTTCCAAGATCAAAAAATTCTTTAACTATCGTACTATTCTTTTTAAAAAAAGTATAGAAGCTGTAAAGATTAGGCAACTTATTTCGTTGAAATGCTTTACGATAATGTTGATCGACTACAACTTCTCCTCTGTAGGTATAGCTGTTGTTAGCAACATAAAGTTCGCTGTTCTCAATAAAGTATTCTACCCAATGACTGTAGTCCCTCATGAACAACATGTCTACATCTAGGCATACAGTATAGTCAAACGGGGTAAGTTCATCCATCCACGATCTGCCATTCCAAAACGTCTGTTCATTCCATTCTATAACATGATCAAACACCCAGGGACTCTTGATAGCTTTGAGTTTGTCTTTAGTGTCTATCACCAATGCTACCTGATCAAATCCCTGTTTCTGCGTATTTTTTATGCTCAATGCCAGTGCATAGGCCAGCTGTAGATAATCTACAGTTTCATGCTCTGCCACTACCAGTAGATATCCAAATTTCATATCAACTCCAACAATCGATCGCTGTTTCTTACCACACTCTGTTTGTTCATCACATGTATATCAATATTACTAAAAGATGCTGCACAATAGTTTGAATCAAACTTTGGAGATACTAACACAGTTAATTTGTCGGCATCGACTGCGTGTAAGATATCCCTGTCTTGTAATGTCAGTATCGGAGGTAATCTTCCTGTGTAAGATTCTTCAAATCCATCAATAATATGCTTTGCCACACTAAATGCTATATCATTTCTATATTGTCTTGAATCAAATCTATAAACGTCAGCAAAATATCCATAATTATCTTTAATATAATTTACCAGATTAAAAAACATCTCAGTGTTTTCATTCTTGGTAAACATCACGGTAGTAGCCCAATATAATTTTATTCCTACGTCAGATACATATCGATCATGATATCCTAACCTAGGATTATCATAGATATCATTAGCAGACTCGGCTATCATTAAATCTTTGTCAATATTCCAATATTCTCCCAATCTTGTAGAAAAAATTAAGAAATCGCTATCAATTAAAAGAGTTCTGTCATAAGGAGTTAGATCCCAAGCTGAACATCGGTTTGAATTTACAAAAGGAATCACACTGTTAGTTTCACCATCGTGTAATCTTCGCATGTTATTGGTCTGTGGTCTGTCTGTCACAATAATATGCTCAAACAATTTGTTAGCCTTGTTGTAAATTTTAGATTGCTTCATCCATTCTACTGTAGATGCATCAGTGATCAATGACGCAGGAACTCCGAGATGTTTTTTGGCCAGGCCGCCCGATATAACTGCCATTAGAGCATAATCTACTGCAGGACTATTATGTGCATAAAGCAGTATACCTTGAGTCATGATGACAACAATTTTTCTACCGATCTGCTTTTTTTGAGATTTTGATTGTGTTCAAAATACTGATTAGTGGCTTCAAAATATCTGCTGAAACATTCATCTCGAAATTTTTCTAGATCGTCAATTAATACAGGATTATCATTGGTATCTATTAACACCACTCCAGAATTTCGACCCTTGGTCAATAACATTTCTAAAAAGGTCAGCAGAGTTTGGTCAATACGAAATAATCCTCCGTTATGCCCAAGAGTTAACTTGGCGGAAATTTTTTCTTTGAGTATCTTGCGTTGGATTGAAAAGGTCTGCTGATAGTTAGCAAACTCTAAGGCTTTTTTCAGCTGTGCATCACTCATAGTTTCTCCTTGATTATATACGCACTTTATTTAGTGGTATATATCTATAGAAGGAAAAAACTAGGGCGAAGGTGCTGCTATGCTGATCGTAGGCAGTGTCACACTAAAAGGTGTAAATGCTGGTGATAATACCCCAGTCGCATATAACACATTAACATTGACTGTAAAGGTTCCGTCAACTGCATCACCGGGGGGAGGACTAACAGACTCAAATGGATCTGTGTAGTTGTCAACGAAACGCACACGTAATTGCAAAATTCTTGCTGACCCTGTACTGTTATCTGGTTGATCAGCACATCGGGCATCTATCTGTAAGCTGTTTGATCCATAGGGGCTTGATCCAGTAGTACTGGACCACTGTTGAAAACTGTTGGTACATCTATACCAATTTTGACCGTTAGAACTACCAGGTAATCCTGCAGTTGGAGTATTGCCGCCAAACGACTGTGTGCCTACTGAACTTAGCAGTGATGTCCATTCATTAGCCTGGGTCGTAGTCAGCGTAGTAGCTGTTCTTGAGGCTGAAATTCTTACTAATCCGCCACTGTTAAAGAAATGTCTCGCTTGATCGGCGGTAGCAAACGTTACTGTTATAGTGTTAGAAATCAGACTGTTCCACGTTGATCCGTATGGTCCTGGCCAACTTGTAGATGCTGATCCAAAACTCTGCGTGGCAGATTGGCTACCAGCAACTGTAAATCTATTACTGACTATGGTATTTGCTATAGTATCATAGGTAGTAACCGGAGCATCTACAGCACTAAATCTAATAGCGCCACCTTCTAGTACTGTTACTGGGACTGGATCTGATCCAAAAATATGCCTGTAGGAGTTGATGATGTCAAATCGAAGATTAGTGTACTGCCCGACTGTAACTTTGGTTCCTTCTGTTACCGCAGAGCTTTGAAGAATCTGACCCCATCCAGAATCTATATTGCCAACGCCCAACACATTGGCAACTTTATTTCTGATAGAATTGTAGTCAGATTCTCTTATTGTGTCATTAACAGCCATGAATGTCTTTGAAGTTTATCATGTATTTACAGCATTAACTACCTGTAATTGCTGAAAGTGAATATGTTGGACTTGTAATGGTAAATGTTCCTGATGGTATCAGACTGCCAGAAGCTTTGAGTTCATCTACTGCTATAGTCAATGTACCGTCAACTAAATCTCCAGGTGGGGGAGACGGTTCCGGACCCGGGTCTACATAATTATCAGCAAGTGTAACTTTTAAAAATAATTGAGTGGCTGTTCCTGTGCTGTTGTTGGCCACATTAGTTTTGGCCTCAAGTTTAAAGGTATTGGAACTATATGGGGAAGAAGCTGAACTTTGAAAATAAATTTGGTAAGCATTGGTTAGTGTGTAGTAATTTACCGTAGGGTCTGTGTCTGCACCAAATGATCTAGTAGCTACAGAGTTTAAAAAATTTACCCAGGCGTTGTATTGTTGAGTCGGTGTTCCGCCGGTTAACGTGGTTGTAAATCTCATTTTACTACCACTGTTAAAGAAATGTCTCGCTTGATCGGCAGACGCAAAAGTTGCTGTAAGAGTGGCTTCGCATTGTGTCGACCAAGAGGTTGATCGAATTTTAGAATCGACAACAGTAATTACTGCTTGGCTAGCATTTATTTGAAATCTATTGGAATCTGCAGTTGCTAATAGAGTCGCATAATTGTTGTTGGGAGCAGACGCACCATAACCTATTACATCTCCTGTAGTTAAAGTTACAATACCGGCAGGAACTATGCCGTCTTGATGCAACCTAATGCTAACAATATCATATCTCAATGCATCCCATTGTGCCTTTGTGATTGTATTACCAACAAATACATCTGCGCTCTGCACAGCCTGGCCATATCCTCGACCGGCTATGCCTGTTCCTAACAAACGTTCTGCTGTGTCTTGTATAGCCACATATTCTGAGGCTAAAATATCTGTGCCTGAGGCTGCCATATTATAATACCACCGATTCTATAAGTTTAACATCTTCGCTGTCACTGCTTTCCATAGCAACGGCAAAAGTATCCAATCTATCTTGAGCAACTTCTGCACATCCCCAATTACTAGCAACTAGTCTATCACCTTTACGCACTACCCCTTTAACCTTGATTGGCACCCGCCCTTTCAAGGCCACATATATTCCGCCTTCTAGTTCGCTGTTCATCATGATCGCTGGGTTTTCACTGATAACTCCTATAGCCAGCTCACCGTAGGTAGATGCAGTTACTTCGGCAGCACCCCCTACTACCATTACTGTGCCTACTTCATATTCTGCATCAGAAAGATATTTTTCAGCTAAATCAGCATAACGTGCAGAGGTAGCGGTACCCTGGAAAAGATTAGCAGTAATATCACCGCTAGAATTACGTGCTACTATACTATAGGCAGTGGCTGTTAGCTTTGCAGTTCTGTATTGAGTGCTAATTGTAGCACCATTCCATGTTGGGTCCACTACGGTTCCACTAGCATCAACAAACGTTCTGTCTGACTTATCTGTAGTACCGATAAATTGATTGGCGGTTATATTACCGGTAGAGTCTCTAACTGTAATTGTAGCCAGTCCCGATCCAGAAATAGTCGTCGACGGAAATAGACCAGTTAACTGTGAAGCAGTTGTTGCAGTGGCTGCTGAGCCTGTGCAGTTTCCTGTTAGTGTACCGATTATGGACACACCTACAGCGCCAATCTGCTTGGTAGCTGAATTGACCAGTATTGTGGTATCTGAAGCCAGCACATTTCCAGTATGTGCTCCTGCAGTTGCGCCGGTAACATTACCTGTTAAATTTCCGGTGAACGTAGCAGAATATACATTGTTCCAACGAGATACAGGAACACCTAAAGTGTAAGCATTATCATTACCGGGCTGCAGGCTGGTGCTGTTGATTACTGCAATATCACGTTCATCTGTAGTTTCAACGACTGTAATTCTAAATGTTATGGGATTTCCTAGGCGATTTTCGACTATTACTTCGTCGCCACCTTCAACCCGAAGTCTAAAATCATTACCATCTCCTACTGAAAATCCTGGATCTCCAAACGATACTTCACTGGTAAATGCATTTTCTCCCTGCTTTATATATTGATCTGCAGTAAATCCGCCAAGGCGAGTTGCATTGCTTGCTGTACCCCACATCACATAGTCATCTGTGCCTACACCGGTCTGAGACTTAGCCAATGTAAAACCTTTCTTGACCACTGTAAAATCGTCTATGGCATTTTGTGCGTTGTCTAGGGTGAAGGCTGTTTTACTAAAAATTCCTATGACCTTGTCATCAGCTATAACTTTGAGTATAGTATGTGGCCCTACTGCCGTGCCTACTGTGCCTTTCACCACTGCTGCACTTACAATCGACGATCCTAGATCTGGACTAGCTTCGGGTCCTATAAGTGCAAAATCTGTACCAGTCCATGCATATAATTGTTTAGCCGCAGAATCCCACCAAAAATCACCAGTGCTTAACCCGCTGGGTGCGGTGGTGCTAACTTCTGCTCCACCTGCCAATTTAAATCGTGAGCCATCATAAAATTTTAATTTTTTATTAGCACTGTCAAACCAAATTTGACCAGTAACTACTTTAGGAGGAGCAGAGGTGTTAGAAAAGTTTTCCAAAAGATGCAGGAAATTTTCATTCTGTACTTCACCATAACCTGCATAGTTTTTACCTACAAAACGCAGATCCGATGTGGAGTCAATAGTACCGTCTGCTACAGATACAAAAAAAGCTCCATTAAATTTATCTACTTGATATGCCATTATAATACTCCGCTATTTTATATTTATAATTTCTTAATGATAGGCTTATGTTGCCATTCTCGTTAAGACCTTCCTACCATTATTTCAATTTCTCCCAATTCTCCATGAAAATCTTCCAAAGCTTTACCTATAATCTGGCCCGCTTTTGGTTCTAAATTTTCACAAGATCGAGCATATCCTTGTCCCGCACTAATCATAATATCGCCTTTCCGGATCCTACCCACTACCTTACAAGGTACACGTCCCTGCAGAGCTACGGCTACAACAAATTCACCCGTGCATGCACTATTCATAAGATGTGCAGGTTCAGTGCTTACTATTCCGGCTACAGCTGTGGTATCTACAGAAGCCAGCGTAACTTCAGTTGGGCCGCCTATCATTAATACAGTTCCTGCTGGATAGTCTGCGTCAGCTACATAGTTTTCGGCAAGGTCACTGTACCGAGCTGCGGTAGCAATCCCTGTGAATACGTTGGCAGTAATATTACCGTTATTGTCTCGAGCAGCGATGCTATAGGCTGAGGCTACAAGTTTTGCAGTTCTGTATTTGGTGCTAGCAGTGCTATCATTCC
>Ga0247832_1005394_pt1 | contig 14893 bp, 14 predicted proteins | sample LaCruzMarch2015__10_FD_192407 | JGI IMG/M metagenome (GOLD analysis project Ga0247832, IMG submission 192407) | Freshwater microbial communities from meromictic Lake La Cruz, Castile-La Mancha, Spain - LaCruzMarch2015_4m | ecosystem: Environmental > Aquatic > Freshwater > Lake | place: Spain... | reverse complement strand
GATAAGACCGATCTTAGTTTCAGTATTTTTATTATTGTTTAAGATATCTTTTACAATATTTTTATTATTTTGAATATCTTTTATTTCTTTTTCTTTTTTAGCTTGAAAAGTGTTTACTTCATCAAGAGTCTTTTGAGCAATATTAAGTTCTTTTGTTAGAACTTTTAATTTATTGTTAAGCTCTTTTTTATTAGATTCTTTATGTTTGAGATCATCGTCAGAGTATGCTCTTTTACAAGTTGTACAGATAGCACCAACTTTTTCAATTTCTTTTAACTGATCTTCAATATGACTAATTTTACTTTTAACATCAGCTAAAACTTGATAGGCAATTTTATAAAGTTTTTGGGACTCTTGTAATTCTTCATTGCATTGCTCAAGTTTGATATCAAGCTTCTCTATAACATCATCAGGAAGAACTTTAATACTCCTTTTTAATTCATCAATTTTAACTTTACTCTCTTCAATACGTTTTGTTAAAGTTTCAATCTTTAATTTTTTTGTTTCTTCAAAAGCGTCGAGTTGCTCTTTATTAAATTTATAACCTTTTTCTATGCCCTCTACCTTAGTAAATAACACTTCATAATCCTTTTTAAGTATGTTGTGTTCTTCTCTAGCTTTCGAAAGCATATCTGAAAAGACTTCAAGACTAAGAATACTCTCGATAAACTTTCTCTTATCAATTTTAGACTGTGCCATAAAAGGTACAGTGGTATTGATAGTCATTATAACTGAGTTTTGAAAAATCTTACCATTGGACATAACAAGTCTTTGAATATACTCGTTTGTTTTAGCCATCGTAGAACGGGTAATATCTTCTCCGTTCCTTGTCATATTGCATTTAGTAGGGCCAATAGTTCTAATAATACGATACTGAGATAAACCGTTACCGTTTTCAATATCAAAGTCTAAAATTACTTCACATTTTTTCTTAGTAAAAGAATTAACTATAAGATCTTTAGGTAAATCTCTAATTGTTGTTCCAAATAATGCAAAGTACAAAGCATCAGCAATTGTGGATTTACCTACACCGTTCTTTGAGTCTTCTTTGTCGTAATTGATACCTGTGATAACATTAACCCCAGTTTGGAAATTAATAGTTACTGGTGTTTCTCCGACAGAGAGAAAGTTCTTAATCGTAAGAGATTTAAAATTTACTAACCGCACTACTGTTGATTATAATAAAAAAAGAAAAATTATCTACGTTAAAAGTGAGAATTGTTTTTATCTATTTGTTCTCTTTTAAGATGCGGATTTACACTTAATGTGTATCCAATAACATTACTGGCTGTATGAATTAACTCTTCACACATTGAAAGACAGACACCATCGAGAATAACGTCAAACGCAATTTTTTCTTTTTCTTCATCTGATCGATTTAAATGGCCGTGAATAGGGCTACCATCAGTACTTCTAATTATATTTTTATTATAAGTTACTGCTTTTGAGCTGTAACGTTGTATTAGTTTTTCTAATATACTCTCTTCATCTGTAGCAACAAACAACCCTTTATAATTATTTTGTTTAATTTTTTCTTCAATAAATGGAAAATATGTTTCTATAGATATATAATGTCTATGTTGAGTACTATCTGTTCCGCGAATATGTACCCCTAAAAACTTTTCTTTAATAAGTGTTTCAGCAATTTTTTTTGCTTGTTTAAAACAAATATTATTAAAGTAATTAAAACTTTTAAGAGTGTTGTTTAATTCAATAAAAGTTGGTGTTTCCATCACTGGCTTCCAAATACTAGAAAATTCTTCAACATCATGTGTTATATCGTATTTTTTAAGATCAGGTAAGTCAAAAAAATATTTTGTAAAAAGATTGCTATTATCATTTTGATAACGTTTATTGTTCCATAAAACGTTAAACGTGGTGATGTTTTGCTTATAAAAATATAACAAACTCGATGTTATTAAATTAAAATCAGAAAAAAAACCTTCATTTCTTTGTTGTAGTAATAAGTGGTTCATAGTAAAATTATTTGTTTAAATAAATAAAAATATTTTTAATACCTTCTTCAAGTCCAATAAAATTTATTGGTAGTGTGCATTGCTGTCCAGAATAATTTTCTATTTTAGAGGAAAGTATTTTTATTTCAACTTTATTATTTGTTAAGTTGTTTATGATATTAGCAATTCCCAACATATTATAAGTTTTTTTGTACGTACAATCTATTTCTTTTGGACCGTTATTATTAATATAATGCTCAACTATTTTGATAAAGTCAGGCATATAAATAAAATCCATAAAGTTGTTTTGATGAATAATTATAGATTGTTTATTTATATAACGTGTTATATTTGCTTTTATAAAACGGGTATCTAATTCATTTTCATCAAAAACTCCAAAAATGCGAATATTAAAAAAATTATTTTTTTCTAAAACCGATTTTCTTATAATATGTTTACTTAAACCGTACGGAGTTTCTTTTAAAAATATTTCTGCCCCTGAACCAAGATGTATAAATTTATTAAAATGGGACCTACACTGTAATAGATTGTAATACATAATAAGATTAGTGTCTAAATCATTCCATGTATCCTCCTTTAAGCGGCTACCACCCACTACAGCACAATGTATAACAACATCAAAGTATTTGTCCTTAAAAAAATTATGAACATCTTGATAGTTAGTCAGGTCGACAAGTTGTCTTGTTAAAGCTACAATTTTGTATTTATCTTTTAACTTTTTAGTTAAAGATTTACCTATATATCCATTTGTTCCTGTAATTAGTATTTTCATTAAGGATGCGTGTATATTCTATCTCCATGGCATGTACTGTTGTATGTATATCCGAGATCCTGTATCAATAATTTTTCTATTAAATCAATTGTTACATTGTAACGATGCATCCAAGGCTCAAAGCATTCTATTACTATTAAAGGCTTAAATTTTTTAATTGTATTAATACCTCCTAAAAGAGCTAAATATTCGTGTCCTTCTATATCAAGTTGAATCAGATCACACTCCGAAAGACCGAGATTATCTATTCTTAATACTGGTATTGCACCAAAACCGCTTACAAAAAAGGCTCCATTGTCGTTTTTATCTATAGTGTCAAGGTTAATTGTAGATGGTTCATCACCTAAACATGCTTGAAACTTGGATACATTGATGCTTGTAATATTTTGTACAAGACAATAAAAATTTAAAGGTTCGGGTTCAAATGTATATACGTGTTTAAATGTTTCAGCAAGTGGTTGCACCATTAGCCCGCCGTTTCCGCCGGCTTGAATAGCTACATTAGTTTGTTTTAAAAGTGGTTTTATATCAGTATGTAACTCCAAAGCAGCAGAAACTACATTCCATGTATATTCACCGGTTGCTGGCCAAATCCATCCATTTTCTTTAGTGGTTGTTAAGTGTTTCATAAAAAGCAATAGTTTTAATTAATCCGTTATTCAAATCAGTATTAGGTTTCCAGGTTTTTGTAGCATTAATAAATTTTTTATTTGATCCGCAAATAAAACTAGGAAATTTTTTTCTATCTAAATTTTTATTAAAATTAATTTTTGCTTTACTACCACATAAATTGTGAATAGTTTTTATAATTGTTTTTATTTCAAATTGTTTTTCGGAACAAATGTTATAAACACCTTCAATTTTTTTTTCTATAATGCAAATTAAACCGGATATAAAATCTTCAATAAAAAGATAATCTGTAATAGAATCGCACGAATTAAGTTCTATATCTTCATTTTTTAAACAACTTATAATAGTTTTTGGTATTAATCTAGTTGATACGTCCCGAGGCCCATACGTATAAAAAGGTCTTACCCAGGTCCATAATATATTATTATTTTTGCAAAAAATATAGGACAGCTCTTTAAAAGAAAGTTTTGAAATCCCGTAAAAATTTATCGGTTGTTCTAAAATCTCTTCATTAATAATTTCACTCTTATCTCCGTACTCTGCAGCACTACCTAGACAAATAAAATGTACTTTTTTAAGGGGTGTCAGTATTTGTAATAATTTTAGACCATAAAAAACATTATTAAATTGTTTTTTATTATGTATATCAATATAACTATTACCACCATCCCAAGCACAATGAACTACCACGTCAGGATTAAACTCTAAAATTTCTTTTGTTAAAGTATCGATATTCTCAATACTACATTGTCTATAATTTAATGTTGAAATATTGGTATTATTTCTTGAAATAAGAAATAAACTATATTGTTTTTGTAAACAGCTTTTTACAAGATTATATCCTATGAAACCATTAGCACCTGTTATTAATATTTTCACCTACCGTTTAACAACTGTTGGATTATTAGTAACAGGGGTAACACTATGATTATTATTATTATAATAATCTTTATCTAGTTCATATTTCCATTTTTCGTTACCTAATAATTTTTCAAGCTCTTCTTCTTTAATTTCGTAAAAATTTTCTTGTGTCGGAAATTTGCCGGTACGTACTTCATTAGTATAATCTGTTAATGCCTGTGTCATGATTTTTCCGGCTTCACAGTATCGCTTAACAAATTTAGATTTAAATTCCCAAAATAGTCCCATTAAGTCGTGAAAAATTACAAGTTGACCGTCTACTTCATCCCCAGCACCAATACCATAAACAGGTATGTTTAATTCTTGTGCAATCATACCAGCTGGCTCTTTAGGCATAGCTTCTAACAAGAGTGCAGAACAACCGGCTTCTTGAAGTTTAAGGGCTTGGTTCAAGACTATTTCGGCTTGAGCTGCTGTTTTACCTTGTACTTTATACCCACCTAATTTAGCTCTTGTATGAGGTGTAAGTCCTAGATGGCTCATAACCATAATACCTGATTCAACTATAGCCTTTACCCGTTCAACCATTGCGCCTTCCACCTTTACCATATCACACCCTGCAACTATAAAACGGCCTGCATTTTCTACAGCTATTTGATCGGAGGGTTGATATGACATGTAGGGCATATCACCAATTAAAAATGCATTTTCATTACCTTTGCTTACAGCTTCACAAGAACGAATCATATCCTCCATTGTTACAGGTATTGTTGTCTTGTGACCGAGTGTAGTCATACCTAAAGAGTCCCCTACAAGTATACAATCTACATCAGCAGCATCAGCTATACGTGCTTGAGGGTAATCATACGCCGTTACAAGAACCGTTTTAATCTTATTAAGTTTATTTTGATTTAAGGTCAGTATTGTTTTTTTTGTTTTGTTATCTGCAGGCATAAAACTATTTAATTATTTGTTTAAATTTATCCAACCTTGTGTATTATCTCTTCGTGGTAAAGGTTTGACAATCATGTTTTGTTCAATTTCATTGTCTGTTAAATATGGGTACATATCTTCTAAAGGGTTACCGAACTCTAACTTTGGTAAAAGTTTTTGTTCTTTATCTATAATAACATTGACTAGTATACTATCTTTTTGAGCTATTGCAAATTTTATAATTTCTTCAAAATTTTCTTTATTAGCTTCTACAGCCTTAATACCATATGCTTTAGCTACTTCAACAAAATTAGGAGCGGTGTAGTCTTGTTTTTCTGTAGCAATATATCTTGATCCGAAATAGCTATCTTGAAACTGTTTTATAATTCCATAACAATTATTATTCATTATAAAAATTTTAATAGGTAAGTTGTAGTGTTTAACAGTTTGAAGTTCTTGAATATTCATCTGAAACCCACCATCCCCATCAATACAAATTACAGGTTTATTATTGCCAATAGCGGCTCCAATTGCAGCGGGTAGACCATACCCCATAGAGGAATTTCCAAAATTTGAAAACATGCGCTGACTTTTTTTAGGTTTAATTGACTGCATTGACCAAACTAAATTACCACCTTCATCAGGTATAACTATAGCATTATCAGGAAGATATTCATTGAGTTTTTCTAAAAACTCATATGATGTTAATATGTCGTCTTGTTTTGGTCGATTATCAAGCTTGAGACTTTTATACTTGTTAATATAAGTTAACCATTTTTTAGAAATTTCGGTTTGTGGCAGATCTGATAACCAACTTTCAATAAACCAAGTGGCATCACTTACTATAGGTAAATCTATTTTAATACCACGATCTTTGTAGACTTCATTAGAATCAATATCTACCATTACCTTAAAAGATTCTCTTGAAAAGGTTTCAAGATTGCCTCCTGTTTGTCTAGTATCTAATCTCGAACCTAAAGTAATTAATAAATCACAATTTTGAATAGCAAAATTGCCACCTCTGCTACCATATACACCAATATCTCCAACAAAAAGAGGATGTTCATGGGACATTACATCAAAACCGCCCCAGCTAGCTACAAACGGTATATTTAATTTATCGATTAATATGTTTACAAGATTTTCAGCTTTACTTAACCTAACACCATGCCCTATTAAAATAAGCGGTCTTTCACTAGCCAATAATTTAATATTTAGTTGTTCTATTTCCCTTTTTAAATTGACATTTTCAGTAATATTTGTTAAATTGTGGTTGTAGATTGTTGTTTCTTGGTTTTGTATATCGACTGGTAAATCCAAAAGCACTGGACCTTTTCTGCCAGATATCGCAGCCTGCAAGGCCTCAATAAGGTCCCCCTCAATACTATTAGATGAGGTTATTTTTTTGCAAAATTTTGTAAAATGCTTAAACGAATCTACTATTGGGGTTTCTTGAAAACCTACTTGTCTCGGGCTTGTGCTTACCGATACAATAGATTCGTAAGTACTAACTTGACCTGTTAAAAAAATACAAGGAATCGATTCATACCAACAACCGCAGATGCCATTTAATAGGTTTTGAGCTCCGGGACCGCTAGTACTTAAGACTGTCCCAATTTTATTTGTTGTTCTATAGTAAGCTTCAGCAGCCATAGCTGCCGATTGCTCATGCTGAAAACAGTAATATTTAGCTTTCGTATTTTGACCAATATAATCCACCATAGGTGCAATTGCACCGCCAGTAACAAGAAAAAAAGTATCTATGTTATTTCGGATTAAAAAATCTATGGTATGTTCTAAAACTTTCTTTTTCACCATATAAATCGTGTTTTATAATATTCAATAATACTAGTTAATTCTTGATCAAAATCAACTTTTGGATTCCAGCCTAATTTTTTTATTTTTGAGTCATCTAAAGCGTAGCGTATGTCTTCTCCAGGCCGGTTTGTTGAAAAATCAATATACTTTTCAAATTCATTCTCTAAAATTTTTGTATTAAAGAATAAATTTAATATTTTAGAAACAGTTGTTATATTTTTTTGTTCAAAATCTCCGGAAACATTATAAACTTCACCTATACTTCCTTTTTCTATTAAAGTAATTACAGCTTCTGCAGTATCAGCAGCATGCAACCAGTTACGGTAAGACACACCATTGTTATGTAAGGGTATATGACGACCTAAAGTTAAGTACTTAACTGATTTGGGGATTAATTTTTCGGTGTATTGCCCTAAACCGTAATTATTGGTGGGGCGTAGAATCATAAAGGGTATGTTATGTGTCCGGCCCCACGCCATTATTAACATATCAGCTGCAGCTTTGGTAGCTGAATACGGGTTACTAGGCTTTAATAGGTCTTTTTCAGAGTGTGCACCTTCTGTAATATCCCCATAAACTTCATCTGTACTAATATGTAATAATATTGGTTTGCCATTATTTTCACCTCTATAATTTTTAATTAATTCTAGTAAATTATGTACCCCGTCTATATTAGATTTTATAAATTCAGAACTACTCACAATAGAATTTCCTACATGTGTTTCTGCTGCTGTATTAATGATAAAATCACAATCGTACAAAAACTTTAAATCGTTTATATCACAATGAACAAAAGAAAAATTTGAATATTGTTCGAACTCCTTGAGAAGATTTTTGTTTGCTGCATACGTCATTTTATCAACTCCTTTGACGTACCAGTCCTTTTTTAAACAAACACGAGTTATATATGACCCTATAAAGCCTAGGCAACCTGTTATATAGACAACTTTTTTCATGCTATGGTATCATATATTTACAAAAGATTTACAGTTATTCAACTAAATTATATATTAGTTTATAGATATTTTGTAAAATACGTCTTTAATAATTCACATCTTTCAGCAGTTGAGCAACCTGTTAAATGGGCTAAAAAAGATTCTTCATTCCATGGAGTAACAATTCCTGTACGATTATTATCTTTAATCCACGTTTGAGTTTTAATTAGTAGTTCAGGGCAACTATTAAGATATTTGTGTGGTAATACCTTAAACATTCTATGAAAATCAGGGTTTGAATAAATTAAATTAAACGTAGCTAACTCTACACAAATATTAGTCAAAAAATTTTGACTTACCTGCAAGAAAGCGTTATAAAGAGATTCAATATCAGTAGATGGTGTTCTTTTTATAACAAAATTACCTGTAGTAAATTGACCAGTAGGAGATTCCGGTACCATCCAATTATAAGACGCAAAAAAACAATGTTCATCATCTATAAAATCCTCTATTTTGTATTGCTGATTTGTAATAATACTATCTCCGTCTAGCCACATCACGTTATCATAATATCTAAGCTGTTCAAAGCATGCCACTACCCGCAAAAAACCGATATGTACAGTATCTGATTTAAAATTGTATTCAAGTTTTTCAGGCCAATTTCTTTTTACTAAAGAATCGTAACCATGTATTTGGCACCATTTTTGTTTTGAGGGAATAGTTAAATCAAGTACTTCTCGCATACCTTCTTCACTACCGGTTATAACTAATGTTCTCATCGCTTAAAAAAATTATCAACTATTGTTTGAATATAATCTAACTGCTCTAAAGTAATAACAGGGCTTGTACCTAAAAAGAACGTATCAGTTGTTACTTTTCTCGCATTTGAAAATTTTGTTAAAACGTCTGATGTGTTCATAATATTTTCGTATGCTGGTTGAAGCATAATATTACCTGCAAAGTAAGGTCGTGTTTGTATTTTGTTTGTTTCTAGGTAATTAACTATATCAAAACGTTTAAGTGATGCACCATCTTTAATTGTTAAAGCAAATGCAAACCAATTAGGATCACTAAATTTTGTAGCTTTTGGCAATATAAACATATCTTCATAAGGTTTAAAAATATCTACTAAACGTTGATGATTATATTTTCTTCTATTGGTAATTTCTGGTAATTTTTTAATTTGCTCCAGACCCATTGCCGCTTGTAATTCTATAGGTTTGAGGTTATAACCTATTTCGTCATATACATATTTGTGGTCAAAAATCTCTTCCGGAACTGAAGGTAGCCAATTTGAAAAACGCTTACCGCAACTACCGTTTTTAAGTAAATTAGCTTTTAAACCCGTGCAATAACATCCTCGGCCCCACTCTCTAAAACTACGAGCAACTATTTCTTGTTGTTTGGTGTTGCACGCTATAAAGCCACCCTCTCCCATAGTTATATGATGAGCGGGGTAAAAGGAACAGCTTGAAAATTCCCCAAAACTACCAAGCGGTTTATCTTTATAAAAAGAGCCAAGAGCGTCGCAACAATCTTCTAATAGAATTAAATCGTAATGTTTTATTATTTGCATTAGCTGATCCATGTTTGGGGGATTACCTAATACATGTGCAAATGTTATAACTTTTGCTCCTTTTTTAGCTTGTTCTTCTACTTGCTCTAAGTTTAAGTTTAAAGTATCTAAATCAATATCTACAAAAACAGGTATAAAATTGCATTGAAAAATCGGGTTCACAGTGGTCGGAAAACCTGCAATCGGGGTAATAACTTTTGTACCAGGTGGTAACTTATATAACCGTTTTGATGTCAAAGCTGACATCATAATTAAATTAGAACTGCTACCACTATTTGTTAATATACCATACTCTTTGCCAAGATATTTTGGAAAAATATTTTCGAAGCTTATCCCTTTCTGACCTAAGACAAGCCACCCGTCGAGTAAAGTATCTATAGATGTTAGATATTCTTTTTCGTCAAAAAAAGGCCCTGCATACTGAACCCAGTCTTTCCCTGGGGTCCATTTTTTATTGGAGTTTTTTTCTTGTATAAAATCTGCTACAAGTTTTAGTATTTCTTCTTTAGACGCCATATCTATAATTTTAGCTTAAAAATAAAATATATCAATCTTTTAAACAATACTCGTAAATACCCATACCCCAATCACCTAAATTCGGTATATTATATTGCTGTGTAAGCTTTACTATCTCTTTTAATTTGTAATTGTTTTTAATATCTTGTGCCTTGTAAATGTCTTCTGAAACTTTAAGCTCTATTGGAGCGGGAGCATATGACCAGGCAAAATTATTAACAGAGTTATCGTACGCTTCTTTACCTACAATATCTGTGAAACCGCAGTTTTTATGCATCACATAATCTGTAACTTTCCAAAAATACTGTTTAACTCCTACCCATCTTTTGTCTATCCATTGTAAATGTGCTATAAAAAGATCTTCCGGATTAATTCGAGCAACACTTAAAGCTGGTGGCATATGTAACGAATGTCGAGATCTTACTGGTATCTCAAATCGTTTTTGATAATTACCAATACGATCGTTTAATGTTTTTGACCAATCCCCATCCACTCTTAGTGTGTTCTTATTAGCATACTGTGCCCATAAACTATAAAAAACTGTATCTGGGTATTTATCGAGGGTAGTTATTAGATCCTGTTTGGACATTTTACCATCAAAATATTCATCACTATCTAAACAAATTATTTTATCGGTGTATTTTAAAGCTTCATCAAATAACTGCTGACGAATAGATGTTTCTTTAATAGCATATGGATCTGTTTCGTTAGGATCAGGGGTAATTATTTTTAAAATATTATATTTTTCTTTATTAGCTTCTAAATACTCTACTGTATCGTCATCTGAAAAATGATTATAAAATATAAAACCATCAGCATATTTTTGCCAAATAGGTAGTAATTCTTTTATTAAGAAACACTCGTTTCTTGTCATTGTAATTTGTACGATCATTGTGTGTATTTTATATGTTTTTTGTGATTTGTCAACACTTATGTAGCTGATATTAAAATCCATTTTTTAAAAGCAGCGTGTGTTTCTGTTTTAAACCAATTAGCAGGAGAAATTATTTGTTTTTTTGGATTTTTATTTAAAATAGCAGCCATAAAACTATAAGAACTATTAGCAATAATGTTATGATCACATAAAGACATTAAGCACATATCTGTATCGCTAGAGTTATTTTTAGACAAATAAATCTCCCACTTGGGATTCTGATTTTTTAAAAATGCTTTTACTTCTGTTTCGCAAAATTCAACATCATCCGAAAAAAGTAAAAGAATATGTTTTTCGGGGTTAAAATAAAAAAGAGCTTCTTTATAATAGTTAAGTGTTAAATTTAACGGAGAACAAGCTAAATAATCTGTACGACGAAAATGTAAAGAAACGATTTCTTTGTTATTTTGTGCTTTAAGACCGTTTATAAAATTTTGAGCTATTAAAGTATGTTTATTTTTAAAAATAAAAAAATTATTTTGTATTTCTTTAATATTATCAATGTAAATATTTTGGCAAAAATCAAGTCGCCCTACAATTTTATAATTTATATTAGGATTTAATTCATATAAACTAACTTGTTCTACATTTGGATAATAATTAGCAAATTCTTTTATTTCAACAATTTTAAAATTATGTGTATTATCTAAAACAGTAAAAGGGTATTCAAATGCATCTAACATTATTTGCTGTCCCTCAAACTTACCAAAGTTTAATTTGTTTTTTTCAATAGCTAACTGATGATTAGTTTTTTGAGCGACAGTATACATAGCTGCAAAATTAAACATTTGAGACCCTAATCTATCTCCAATACCTATTGTTTCAAAGCATATATAATTCATAACCCTTTAAAGTATATTTTTTCTAGTTCTAATTCATTTTTATGCGGGTAAAGATAATTTTGTTCGACCCCTCTTTTTATTAGTACATTAAAAAAGTAACGATGCCATCTATCAAAATCCTCTCTATAGTGGTTATAAAAAGTGCTTTGATTGTATGTAAATTCGGTACATTGAGCAGAAGAAGCGTCTTCATGTATTATATGAAAAATTGTTGGTTTTTTATTCTGCATAAATGTGTTTCCATTTTTTAAAAGAATAGTTGCGTAGTGTGTATCCCAATATACAACTGCATAAACGTATTCTGGAAAAAGATTATGATTTTTTTTCCACCACTTAGTGTTAATTGTAAAAGTATCAAACCCTGATACTTGATAATGACTGTTTTTAACTAAAGACGTAGGGTCGTTAAGTTTTATTTCAAAATTTAAATCTTTGACATTATCTCCTTCGATAGCAAGACGTGAACTAATGTATGCATCATGGTTTTTATTGTTTTCTATTTCTTTAAAAAAATTTGGAGTAACTATAATATCGGAATTTATAAAACAAAAATATTCATAACCTAAATCAGCTAGTTTATCAAACATTTCTCGTGTAATTGGTAAACCTCTATCACCGTTACAAACTTCTTTACTGGTTTTTTCTAGACATTTTAGAGTTGTAAACCCTTCCTGTTCCCGAAGATCTTTTTCGTTTTTAAATTGTAAATTAAACAAATCAATTTGATCAGGCATTTTTTCCTTACATTTTAGAAGGCTTTCAATACCAAATTCTTGGCGTTTTCCATACCCGAATAGATTAGTACCTACTGCAATTTTAGATATATTCATGACTTTAGTTTTTTAATATTTTTTATAACTTCCTCTTTAGAAACAAAAGGAGGCTGATTCGGGTAATGTCCGTGCTTCTTGAGATATATTTCTCTGCCCCCATAGACATTTTTAGCCCATTCATCAGATTTATTCGCGATAGAAGAATTATCAATAGCCCCAGGTGCTTCTGTTAAGAGTTTATGACTATCAGCAAGATCTGCAAACCACCAAAAAGGTGGATGATAACCTGCTTTTATAATCCGGTACGTGTGGTCTACATGTTCCCAAGCGTTATAGAATTGTTCGTCTATTAAACCTACTTTTTCTAAAACTTCTCTTGTAAAGAACGAAAACATAGCTACAGTATGTTCATATAACGCCACTTTTATATCCTTTGAATATTCAATAATTAGTTTCGGGTTAACATCCGTATCTTGTTTGAGAAGATGTCTGTTATGTAAGTCGAATTGTATATCTTGCTTGCGATTAAACGGTGAACCAGGACCGTAGTTAAAGTGATGTATACCGGAAAGTCTATGGGCTTCGATATATTTTTCAAAAACATCTTTATTGAGAATAATCATATCGTCTTCGATAACAAAAATATAATCACAACCTTTTTCTAAGAGTAAAGACATAATACGGTTTTTACCCTTACCTACTCCCTGTCTTTGAGGTACTTGTTCATACAAGGTAACATTGTCCGGTAAACTCTTACCACTACAATCACTTAAATCTTCAATATGTTTGCCATCATTAACAATAACAATCTCATCTACCTTACAACCTTCTAAAGATTCAAGAAGTTGTTTGAGATAGTGCAACCTATCACAAGTTATAATACCTACTCCAATTTTAGTGCTCATTTATGGTTTGAGAAATTCTATAAAGATCTATACATTTATCCAAGATATCCTTCTTAGGCACGGGTGTATCTAAAAGATTAACAAACTCGTGCAAAGCAGTATCAATATCTATGGATACTTCGTTAAGCTCAGTAGCAGATAACTGTACAGATTCAAAAATATTAAAATCAGTTCGAACATGTCTAGGTTTATACTGATTAAACTTAGAAAGCATTAAATTTAAAACCTGCTCGTTAACATTTCTATCAATACAAAGACTTACAAAGTTATTTTGCAGTTCATCAGAAACGTTTTCTAAATTAATTTTATTATCAAGAAGATCTGAAATTTTAATTTTTTTATGTTTGGGGGTTGTATGATTCTCTACTAGCTCAAGTGAAAGATCATCAGTATCTAAAATAGTAAAACCCTTTGTTTGCTCTCTATCACCAAAATCTAATTCATAAGGTGAACCAAGATAGATAATTGATTTACCATTTGTATACTCTCTATGGTCTCGGCAATGAAAATGCCCAGTGATAACAAGTTTAGATTTATCCAGTAACGACTCACTCTCAAACCCATGATCGCATACTTTATGAGAGCTCATTTTAAAATTAAGAATCTCAAAATGACCTACAATAATATCACATAAAGGAATCTCTTGTAAATCTATTCCCCAAGGACAAAATACAAATTTTTTGTTGTTTATTGTTTGCGCAACTAATTCTTGATACACAGTAACATTTTTATACCCGTTAAGAATAGATATAGAGTTAATATCTGACTTATCTTTGTAATAACAATCATGATTACCAGTAATAGTTACAATATTGTAGTTAGAAAGGATGTCAAAGAATTTACGTGCGCAGTGAATAGTATTGACTCCAATTTCATGACGATTATGAAAGATATCCCCTGCTATAATAATATCCTTGATATCTCTAAGCTTTAACTCTTGATCTAGCCATCGAGCAAAATCTAAAGCTATTTCATGCCAAGTATGAGCGTTCTGATGCACTCCTAAGTGTATATCAGAAATACAAGCTACTTTGTTCGAACTAAAATGCATCAGGCGTTCTCTTGACGATATGAATCGTCATAATCACTATCAAACTTTGTATTTTTCTGAGAAGGGATTTGACCTGACTCGGTCAAAAGCGTATATACCTCTGTTTGATAACGATGAATAGTGTCATGCTCCTTCTTTTCTTTTTTAATACGATTCTGAAAAGCCCTATAAGCTACCTTTGTAAAATAAGAGAAGGGGTTATAACCAGACTTACACTTAAAGCGCTGACGGGTTACTGCTGTTATCATCTTTATAATAGCATCTCCGATCATTTCTTCTTTATAAGAATAGTTAATAAAGTTTTGGGCATAACCAAGACGGGTAGCAATCTTTTGAATCATATCAGCTAATTCAGAAGGTATATCTTTACC
>Ga0247832_1005390_pt1 | contig 14899 bp, 16 predicted proteins | sample LaCruzMarch2015__10_FD_192407 | JGI IMG/M metagenome (GOLD analysis project Ga0247832, IMG submission 192407) | Freshwater microbial communities from meromictic Lake La Cruz, Castile-La Mancha, Spain - LaCruzMarch2015_4m | ecosystem: Environmental > Aquatic > Freshwater > Lake | place: Spain... | reverse complement strand
GCCGGTCATGTTCACGCGCAGCTTCTCATTCGCCGTGCCGGGTTTCATCACCATGGTCTTGGCTGTCTTCGAGGCGGCTGTGGGGCCGAAGAAAGTCGAAGCACTGGCCAAGGCCGAAGCCACCGGTGGCGCTGGTAGAGCCTCCCGCTGCAAGGTCGTGCGCTGGATCTTCAGGAATGCGGTCGCAGCCTTCAGCTCCGCTGCTGTCGGCGCGCGTGCATACACACGCTGATAGGCCTGACGAACAATCTCGGCCTCGTTCTTGGGCTGAGTCTTCAGCAGGGTAGCCGCCATCGCACGTGCACGGTCGAGAGGCCAGTCGCCATTGATCATGAGCAGGCTCTGCGTGGCCGTGGTCGTGGCTTGGCGCTCAGAGACGCTCTGGAAGCCAGGAGCCATGTCCAGACTGGCAAGGAAGTCGTCGGGCGAGTTGCGCATCTTGCGGGTGTAGATACTGCGGCTGGCCTTGCTAGCATCCACACTCTCACCACCCATTTGTGGCAGCAGTTCACCACTCGCTGCGAGCACCGCATCACGCGCCTGTTCGGCATCCAGGCGACGTGGCGGGAAGCGCCAGAGCAAACGGTTCTCGGGGTCCTTGAGCAAGGCGGCCTTCGCCAAGTCGGGTGCATTGCCAGCCTGGCCGCTCTGGCGATATGTAGCGCTCATCACGATCAGTTTGTGCAGTTCTTTGATCTTGCCGCCGCTCTGAATGAACTGGTGGGTCAACCAGTCGAGCAGCTCGGGATTGATCGGCTTTTCACCCAGGTTGCCGAAGTCGCTGGCGGTGCCTGCGATGCCTTTGCCGAAGTGATACTGCCACACGCGATTCACCATCACACGCCAAGTGAGCGGGTTCTCGGTGTTCGTAAGCCAGTTCGCCAGCACGGTGCGTCGCCCGGTGGTTGTCGCATTGCCAGAAGGCTGCGGAATCTTAGCGTCTGAAGGATCAAGGATGGTCAAGAAGCCTGGCCGCACCTCCACCTCGCCTGTGCGTCGGCTTTTGAACTTCGTCGTGGCCCCCACATTGCCCGTTTCGCCAATGACAAAGGCGGATGTCAGCGGTGCGGGCTTCAAGTGATCAAACTTGGCCAACTCCGCCTGCGCGGCCTTCAGCTTGCTCTGCTCGGGCTCCTTGATCTTGTCGGACTTGTAGCGCACACGCTCGTAGTCAACCTGGCGACCCGCCAGCTGCACCAGCTGCTCTTCCAAGGGCGTGCGATCCGCCTTTGCCTTGGCGAACATGGCCTGAATCTCCACTGGGAACTTTTCCACGGCGCTCTTCTCCGCCCCCTTGATGCGTGGCTCGATGATGCTGTCGATCACCGCTTGCGGCTCCTTGGTGGCTTCCTTCCACACTGCCAGTTTGGCCTCGTATTCCTTCACCTGCTCCGGTGTGGCCAGCGGCTTGTTCTCGGGCCAGGTGATGTTGCCAAAGAACGCCTGCAAGCGGTAGTAGTCCTTGTGCAGGATGGGGTCAAACTTGTGATCATGGCACTGCGCGCACTGCACACTCATGCCCATGAACACGTCTGCCGTGACATCGGTGACCTCGTTGAGAATGAGCTTCCACTGACCCGCCGCATCCCGCTGGTTGTATTCATAGATCGTGTGGCGCAGGAACGCCGTGCCGATGGCCACATTGGGATCCTCCGGCGCAATCTCATCGCCCGCGATCTGCTCCCGGACGAACTGGCCGTAGGGCTTGTTGTCATTGAACGACTTGATAACGTAGTCACGATAAGGCCACACATTGGGCCGATACGCATCCTGCCGATAGCCCTCGCTCTCCGCATAGCGCACAAGGTCGAGCCAATGCTGGGCCCAGCGTTCGCCGTAGCGCGGCGAGGCCAGTAGGCCATCCACCAGCCGCTCATAGGCATCGGGTCGCTCGTCTTTCACAAAGGTCTGCACCTGCTCCTGCGTCGGTGGCAAGCCATGCAGGTCAAAGGAAAGCCGACGAATCAATTCGATGCGACCCGCTTCTGGCGAGGGCTTCAAGCCATTCTCGGAGAGCTTGGCGACAACGAAGTGGTCGATGGGATTGCGGACCGGTGAGCCGCTGGTCGCACTGACCTGGGGCACTTTCGGCTCACGCACCGGCTGAAAGGACCACCACTTCTTGTCTTCGTCCGTGATGTCACCGGGCTTGCGGCCCAGCTTCGCCCCGGCCACTTCAGCGGCGGGCCACGGTGCCCCCATGGCGACCCATTGCGTGAGCGTGGCGATGTCTTCGTCGCTCATCTTGCCATCCGGCGGCATCTCCATGTCCGGGTCAGTGTAGCGGATCGCCTTGATCAAAAGAGACTTGTCCGGCTGGTGCGGCACCACACCCGCGCCTTGCTCACCGCCGCGGATCAAATAGGGCAAGTTGTCCACGCGCAGCCCGCCCTTCTGCTTGTTCGGTCCATGGCAATCCTGGCAGTTCTCGATGAGCAGTGGGCGCACCTTCGCCTCAAAAAACTTCAAGGCCTCAGGCGATGGCGCAGCCGCCTGCACAGCAAGGTTGCCGAGCAGCATCAGGGCAGAAAATAACGAAACGACGTTCATGGTGACAGTTAGAGTGCAGAACAGAACGTGCTTTGGACAGGTTTTTTCCTGTCCAAAACCCATCACTTATTGCCTGATGATGAGGCAGACGCTGCACCCCATGCCCGAAGCCCCCGCCAGCCCCGACCGCACGCAGCAGTTCATGGAACTGCTGACACAGAACGACCGCGCCCTCAGCGTGTATGTTTACAGCCTAGTTTCAGGCAGTGCTGATGCGGATGACATCTTGCAGCAGACCAAGATGATCCTTTGGCGGTGCTTCGATCAGTTCGAGCTGGGCACCAACTTCCTGGCCTGGGCGCGGAAGACGGCGTTTCATCAAATCCTCACCCATCGCCGCCAGTCCAAACGCGAGCATTTGCCGCTGAGTGAGGAAACGCTGGAGGCTCTGCATCACGAGGTCGCGCGGCTCAACGACCAGGGCGATAATCGCCGCGATGCCTTGCGCGCCTGTCTCGCGAAGCTGCCCAAGGAGCACGCCCAGATGGTCACGCTGCGCTATTTTGAAGACCTGGAAATCGAGGCTGTGGCGGAGCGCATCAAGAGCACCGTCGCCGCCGTGTATCGAGCACTCAGCCGTGTGCGCTACACGCTGCTAGAGTGCGTGAACAAGCAGCTGAAACAGGAGGCCGCCGTATGAATGCGAAGGACAAGTGGAACCTGATCGAGCTGGCCGAGCGCTACGCCGATGGACGGCTGAGTGAAGCCGAAGCCACAGCGCTCGACGAGCGATTGAAGACCGATGCCGAAGCGCGCCGTGTCTTTGCCGAAGCCCTGCATCTGGGGGCCGAGCTGCGCCATGAAAGCCATGCTTCTTTGGCCATTGCCCCGGCACCAGCCCCAGCAGTGAAATGGTGGCGCTACGCTGCGGCCATCGTGCTGTCGTTAGGCATTGGCATGGCATTGTCACCACGCCCGCAGGCCCCGGTGACCGTAGCGACGCTCACGAAGGCGCAGCAGTGCCAGTGGGCGGGCAGCAGCCTGCCGACGGTGCAAGGCGCACGCCTCTCGCCCGGCACGCTGGATTTGATCGAAGGTCTGGCGACGGTGAAGTTCGACAGCGGTGCCGAGTTGGTTCTCGAAGCGCCCGCAACGGTGGAAGTCACCGACGCGATGAACTGCCGTCTCGTGCGTGGGACCATCGTGGCCGATGTGCCGCCGAGTGCGATTGGCTTCACGGTCGATACCGATGACGCCAAGGTCGTGGACTACGGCACCAAGTTTGGCGTCAGCACGGGCGACGATGGCAAATACATGGTGCAGGTGCTGGAAGGCTTGGTGGAGGTCAATCACAAGGCGAGCAAGGAGGTGAAGCAACTGCGCCAGGGCCAGAACGTGGATCACGGCTGGTATCAGAGCCGCTTGAATCCTGATGCCTCGGAAGATGCCGAGCCCAGCCGCTGGCGGCCCGATGTCATTCCGCAAGACAGCCAAGGCTGGCAGTTGCTCTCTACCGCCTTTGGCCGAGGCAAGGACAGTTACATTCAGGCTGGGGCCAAGGCGAAGAGCTTCGGCGATGATCCCTTCTTCCGCGTGAAGCACAGCAGCCAAGGCAAGGACCTGAATCGCAAGGGCTACGTGGGCTTTGATTTGGGCAAATTCCAAGGACAGCAGTTCAGCGACGCTGAGCTGGTGCTGACCATCGAACCCAGCGACCTCGGCTACGCCACACTGGTGCCAGACAGCACCTTCGCCGTGTATGGCCTGACCGCCGAAAGCGACGATGAATGGGAGGAGCTCGGCCTCTCCTGGCAGCAATCACCGGCTCACGACCCGAACCAAGTCGATCGCCATCTGCCCAGCCCCACGAGCACCGTGCTGCTGGGGAAATTCGAGATCGCTCAAGGCATCAGCAAAGGCACCCGCAACGTGCGCAGCCCCGCCCTGACGAAGTTCCTCAACGAGGACACCAATGGCCTCGCCACTTTCATCATCTGCCGTGAAACCGACGAGAGCGGTCGCAATGGTTTGGCTCATGCCTTCGCTACGAAGGAAGGTGGAAGGACGCCGCCGTTGCTGCGGTTGAAGGTGAGGTAGGACAGGCATCCTGACTGTCATGAGAGCATGTGGAGACTGGGACATGCAACTCCAGCCCCGCGCATGATAGCCGCCAACCTATCGCAGCGCTTGAACATCCCGCGCCCAGGGATAAATTCACTTTATGACTGCGACCTATGACACCGTGCTTCAAGACGCTCTGAGTTTATCTTTGGAAGAGCGCTCACGCATCGCCACGCGCCTCATCGAAAGCGTGGATGACGATGACATCGAGCTTAGCCCCGCATGGCAAGCCGAGATCGAACGGCGCATTGAAGATATGCGCAGTGGCAAAAGCCGCCGCATACCGCACGAAGAAGTGATGGCCGAAATGCGTGAACTCATCGTCAACTTGAAATAGCGACCATGACCGAGATTACATGGGATGAGGAAGCGCTATGTGAGTTAAGGTGTTCCACCCTCTACCTTGGCAAGCGCGGCGGCGCGGACCTAGCGCGACGGTTCAATAGTAAAGTAGAAGCCGCCATTGTCAGTGCACGAGCGATACCCTTGCTGCACAGAAAACATCATCACGGAGCACGCCGTGTGCTCGTGGAGCGGTTCCCATACTATGTCGTTTACTGGCACGACGAGGAACGCGACGGTATCCACATTGTGGCCATCGCTCATACGAGTCGCGATCCCGACTACTGGCGTGATCGGATGCCTTGAAGCAAGTCCGGCAAACCTCAACGAGGCAGGATGCTTGTCTTGATGCGACAGGACGTGTCGCATGGGCTGGAGCGGCCACGGCAACCACTTCACGAGACTCAATAGGCAGCTTGAGATTCCGTGCTCAGCCCGGCTAGAATCCTTGTGTGTTAAGTCGCCATCACATCACGGCGCACTCGTCGCCGGCTTGGGCTCTTCGACGGGTTCGCCGTATTGGTAGCGGCGGTGCTTGTCGGAGGCCTTCTCGGGATCGCTGGGGTCCACCACAAAGGTCGCTGGGTCAGCGCCCGCGATGACGTTGGGACCTGAATACACCTGCTCTGCGTCCTTGGCATAACCAAAGCCGTGGGAGGAAGGTCCGATCACCTCGAACGTTTTGGCATCCGATCCGGCTAGGGCGAGCGGCGGGATCCTGTTGTCGTAGCAGTAGTAAGCGCGTCGGCTGTCCTTGGCATAGCGGTATTGAAGCAACTGAAAGGTTGCGGCATCACCGCCTTCCACCACCTGAGCTTGACAATAAACATGCTTGGCATCCTTGGCGAACTCACCCGACTCGCCACCGATGCCTTGGAAGGAGACCGGGTCGGCTCCGGCGAGGACTGCACTGCCGAAATACACCTGTTTGGCATCCTTGGCATACAAGGACTGGATTACTTGGAAGGTGCCGCTGTCAGCGATCTGTGTCGGCTGCTTGCCCACATAGTAGTCGAGCTTGTCATGCGCCCAGATGTGATCGTCTTTACCCAAAACCTTCTCATCCAGCACCTTGAAGCTCGCCCTGTCCCGCACACGCAGCGGCGCTGGCCCGATGTAGTAATCCGCTTTGTCTCGCCCCACTCCCCCAACGACTTCGAAGGTGACGGGGTCCGCGCCTTCGATCACATCGGTGCGGTAATACACCTGCTTCGCATCCTTCGCCAGGGCGCCCCACTTGTCCACGACCTGAAAGGTGGCCACGTCTGCACCCTCCAAGCCCCATGGGCCGCAAAAGACGTATTGCGTATTCTTCGCATAGCCAGGGCAAGGCTCGTGATATGGCTCGATAATCGTGAAGCCCTTGGCATCGGCCACCTGCGACTCGGACCACTTGCCGAACAGGCCGTCACTCTGCCAACTGTTCCAGATCACCTTGCCGTCACTGATCTCATAGCCCTCCTTGCCACAACTGACGAGGAGCAACGGGAACAAGGACCAAAGCAGACATGCTCGGAGGGATGGCTTCATGACGAGCCAAAACTGACTCGAAAGGTGCGCTTTGACAAATGTTTGCATGAATCATCAAGCACCTGATCGGAGGCACGATTCATCAGCAAGTGCCGCAAACGAAGAATGAAGAAGCAGGGGCGGACCGCTCTGCGTGATCTGACAACTAAAGCCACTCTTCCATCCAGGCATAGCCCCCTCAAGATGATGGCAGTGGCGGATCACCGCTCAGTGCTGGCATGGGGCGGGACTGATTCGGGGATGGCGGGGGGCCATGGAATCCGTGACTGGGGGCAGCAGTGGATTCGGCACTTGCACGCCGACGGGGGCGGCAGCAGCGGGCGCTTGGGTCGCGAGAGCATTGGGTGCCGTAGCAGGTGCTGGAGCTTGCGTGACCTCGCTAAAGCTGAGCCAGCCGACTTGATTGCCTTTCTGCAACTGGACCCGCATCTTATCGGGAGTGGGTCCAGGCTCGATCTTGCTGATGCGGAAGCCTTCGGCGTTGTCCTCGCCGATGTGGGCTTACGCGATGTTCCACGTGGTGCGGTCGATGAGGATGGCGGTGAGCTTACCGTTGTCCTCGAAGGTGCCGGACAGCGATAGGTTGTCGGTGAAGATGGGACCACTGGCTGCGGGCAAGGCCATGGCGCGCGTGGTGAACATGGAGTTCGACCAAAGCTTGGCGTAGTGCTTCATCGGCGGCACGCGCACAGGGGCATCACTCGCGGCTTCAGCAGGGTCTTCATCGGTCAAGATCGCGCGTGCGATCCGCTCCTGCGGCGAGGGCTCTTGCGCGATCAGCAGACCGACCAGGGCGAAGAGGAAGCAAGATGTCCGTTTCATGATGTTAATGGGTGCTGCTAACGTTCTGGGTGATGGACTCGTGGTAGAACTGAAATACATCCACCTCGCAGTTGATGGTCTTACCCAGAGCATTGGGCGTGATCAGCATGCGGGTGAAGCCGATGAAGGACGTGGGCTTCTGCAGCATATGCATCCATTTGAAGAGGTCCTGCTCACTGACGTCGGTGAAGCTGAGTTTGACGGAGGCCTTGTCGAAATAGCCCAGCTCATCGCCCTCCTGGATCGTTGGCCGTGGCAGCATCTCACGCGTGGCGATCTTGACGTCTACCTTCTCCGCCCCCATCTGATCGATCTGGAACAAACGCGAGGACGCCATCTTCATGGCTAGCGAACTTGGGCATAGGCTGATCGACCCAGTCAGATTTTCTCTACCAGTCGGCGCTTTGGGCGATGGTCGCTGCCATGCCGCTGAGGCGATCCTTTAGACGATCATTCTCAGCCTGCACACCCTGATAGTTCTGCACGCCAATGGTGAGCAATCCCCCGCCCACGATGGCGAGGAAGAGGATGGCAAACACGCTGAGCAAAAGTTTCTCGCTACGTTTCATGGCGCGGCCTCCGGCAGAGTTCCTTTGAGTTCAAATGAGGCGCTGTTGTCGCTCTCAATCTTCGGCGTCGATGCCTCCCACTGGTAGGCCATGAGCAACTCGCTGCTCTTGATGTCCTCGGTGAACTTGAGCGCAGGCGAAATCTCCGGCGCACGGCCTTGGATGACGACGCTTTTCGCGGTGCACTCAAACGAGGTCAGACCAATCTCCGCCGACGACTCTGGCTCCATGGTGCGCAGGAGCAGCTCCATGGGGAAGAAGTTTGAATCGACCGCCGCTGTGGCTGAGCAAAGGATCGTCAAACTCCATGCCTGGATGCCGTCCCACTTCTAAGCCCATCTCGACATAGCGCTTGGCGAACATGCGGGCACGCATGACGCGTGCGGATCGCATGTCAGACCGCAGCCGCTTCGTCGAGGCAAACAACACCATGCTCATGACCACGATCATCCAGAACACGGCGACAAGGGCGGAGCCCTAGCGGCTACGAACGATGAAAGTATTTGGTGATGGGTGCTTGGTAGTTAGTGACTGAGTAACCATCACTAAACAGTTAACACTACTGGTGCAGAGGGTAACATTCATGACCCACCTCCTTGTTGCGAGGCCGCCACCACTGCATTGTCTCCGCCACTGATCCAGAAGGCATACTCGTAGCGGGTTTCGCGCGGCTCGTGGGCGAACGAAAAGCGCAAGCGCCTAAACAGCGGCGGGCCACTGCGATCTTCCCACAGGGTGACCCAGCGCTTCTTCTCCACCTCGTAGAACTCCCAGGTGAACTCGCGCAAATCTTCCAGCAAGGGCAGCTCGGCGAGCACCTCGTAATCATTCAGCGAGTTCGCGTGCTCTGGCTTGCGCAGGTGACGCACGAGCAGGTCGCTGGCGTATCTTTGTTGAGTGGAGCGCACCCGCTTGAACCACAGCGGCCAGCAACTTGGTGGTCAATCCCCCGCGTGAGAGGCGGATGGCTTCTGCCGCGCGAATCTGCCTACTGCCTTGCAGACCGTGTTGGTGCAGCTTGATGTAGCAGCTATCGACGTGCCGCAGGGTGCCTTTGGCCTGCTTGGCCAGCCAAGCTAGCACAGCTTCCCAGACACCGCAGCGGCACCAGCGGCGAAACTGTGGGTAAATCGTGCTCCACAGGCCATACCTTCGTGGCAGTTTGCGCCACGGCGTTCCCGTGCGCAAGATGAAGAAGAACGCAACCAGATGCTCAGGCATCACTTCGCGCTTACGCCCGCGTCGCCAAGCCCATTTTCGGCGCACTTCAGAATGAATGAATAAGCCCTGTCACGCAGGGCTTATTCCAGAAGACGAATCAGCTTGTTGATCAGGTCAATAACTCAGACAGCCCCTTGCGCTCGACCTATCAAAATTCAGATCCTTCTCAGAAACAACGCTTAGGTGACCCGTCAAGGCCAAGCGGATCGCGATCTTCGTGGTTTCCAAGTCACGCATTTCACCGAACATGACAACGTTCGGATCACCACGCAGAGTGCTACGCAGACCCGTGGCAAAGGTCAGCCCGATCTGCGGCTTCACCACGATTTGTAGAATGCTGGGCATCTTGTATTCCACCGGATCTTCGATGGTCACGATGTGACGATGCGTTTGACTGAACTGGGTCAGGAAGGCATACAGCGTGGTGCTCTTGCCACTGCCCGTCGGGCCCGTGATCAGGATGATGCCATTGGGCAGCTTCAACAATTCATCGACCACAGGACGAATGGTGTCTGCCATGCCAAGGCACTCAATGGTCACCTGCTGCTGGCCTAACAAACGCAAGCTGACACTTTCGCCTTCTATGGAAGGGATCGTCGCCACACGCACGTTGATCGGGCTGCCGTCGAGTTCCAAATTGATGCGTCTATCCTGCGGCAGGCGCTTCTCGGCGATGTCTAGGCGCGCCATGATTTTCAGACGTGCGATCACGCTGGCTTGCAAGGCCTTGATGTTGTCGGGCACTGGCAGCTCTACGAGCCGTCCGTCGATGCGGTAGCGAATGCGCGCAGGTGGTCCTGCTGCGGCTCCACGTGAATGTTCGTCGCTCTCTGTTCCAGGCCGCGGCGGATGATTTGATTCACAAAGCGGACCACGCTCGACTCTTCGTCCTCGGGCTCGTTGTCGAGCACGGTCACTTCGTCAGCCAAGTCCTCCGAGCCCCAATCCACGCGACCAGGCAGGATTTTTCAAGGGTGTCTGCACCCAAGCCATAGAGCTTTTGCAGGTCTTCTGCGGTGCTTGCGCGCGCGCCGACGTGCCATACAACCGTCAAGGTAACGCTGGCCGCCAACTGCTGGCTCGCAACAAGGCTCAGCGGATCACTGGTGGCGATGTGCAACGCCGTCGCCTCCACTGCGCTAGCTTCGTCAATGGCCTGAGCAGCGTTCTCGGAAGGCTTGGTGTCAATGCTGATGGCCAGCAGACGATTTTTCAGTGCGACATCCGCAGGCAGATAGCGGCGAAGACTGCGATTCTGGGGCTGGTCTGAATCAGCCTCCCACCACGGCAGCTCCAGCAGCTTCGCCAGGGCCTGCAAAAACACGCGTTCATTGACGCCTGGCACATCCAGCACTTCATCCACAAAGGAAGTCTGGCTGTGGCAAGCGTCTTCAATAGCGCTGTTGCCCGGCTGCGTTATCCGCACAGCCGCGAGTCGGTAGCAGGCCATTGATCATCGGAAGCATTTGCGTTGAAGAAGTGTGTTCGCTCAGCATGTTCTGATAATGATGCTTGTTCAATTATTGCAAGCTGTAAAGACCAGTTAATCATTTTCCGCGAACTCGCTTGGTTTGGTCCGATCTCGGCTCCGAGCCCGGTCTCAATGATCTCGCGGCCCGGAAAGACCACATCCCAGCGGGGCGTTTTGCCTTACCTGTCATGCTCGCCCGCTCTCTCACGCTCATCATTGCCACGTCCTCGCTGGCTTCTGCGGACACGCCAGAGGAGTTCTTTGAGAAAAAGGTGCGCCCTCTGTTGCTGGAGCATTGCATCGAGTGCCACGGAGCCGAGAAGCACAAAGGCGGCCTGCGCTTGGACCATCGCGAAGGCTGGCAAATCGGCGGTGATTCCGGCCCTGCGCTACAGCCCGGCCACGTGGACAAAAGCCTGATCTTGAAGGCGGTCAGCTATGCGGATCGCGACCTAAAGATGCCGCCCAAGCAAAAGCTGGACGCGGCCGCTGTCGAGGTGCTCACTCAATGGATCGCTCAAGGTGCCCATGATCCACGCACTCTAGCCAGCGTGGGCAAGCCCAAGACGGGGCCGGAAGCGGCGGCGACCACTCACTGGGCCTACCAGCCGATCAAAGCGGCACCCGTGCCCGTGGTGAAGGACACAGCTTGGCCACGCAACGACATCGACCGCTTTATTCTCGCCACGCTAGAGAAGGAAGGCCTGCGACCTGCACCGGATGCCTCGACTGCCGTTTTGCAGCGTCGGCTAGCCTATGATCTGACCGGACTGCCATTGCCTGAAGACCCACAGATGGCTTCGTCTGAAAGTCTGCTCTCGACGAACGCCTTCGCCGAGCATTGGGCACAGCACTGGCTGGATGCCTCGCGTTTCGCTGAGTCTTCCGGTGGTGGACGCACGCTGCCGTTCAAGGATGCGTGGCGCTTCCGCGACTATGTCATTGAGAGCATTCGCAATGACGTGCCGCTGGATCGCTTCATCACCGAGCAGATCGCGGGTGACCTTTTGCCTTTTGAAAATGCCGCTCAGCGCCGTCGCCAACTGACCGCCACTGGTTTCCTTGTGCTCGGCCCCACGAACTACGAGGAGCAAGACAAGGATTTGCTGCGCATGGACATCGTGGACGAGCAACTGGACGTCATCGGCAAGTCACTGCTCGGCATGAGCATCAGTTGCGCACGTTGCCACGACCACAAGTTCGACCCCATCCCAGCACGCGACTACTACGCCATGGCGGGCATCCTGCGCAGCACCAAGGTCATCCGCAATCCGAAGGAGAACGTGGCGCACTGGATCGATGCTCCCCTGCCTTTGGAAGGTGAGGAAGAAGCGACTCTGCAGCAGCACGAGGCCCAATTGGCAGCGCTGACGAAGGACTTGGATGCTGCCAAGCTGGCCCTGAAAAAACTCACGCCCAAACGTGAACCTAAGGATGGCAAGGCAAGGCCCATCGCCGTGGATGAAGTGCCAGGAGTCGTGGTGGATGACGCCCAGGCCAAGAAGGTGGGCGTATGGAAGCCCTCCACTCGCTACCCGACCTTTGTGGGCGATGGCTACCTGCATGACGAGAACATGGGCAAGGGTGAGAAGACCCTCACCTTCATGCCGAACATCACCAAGGCAGGTCGCTATGAAGTGCGCTTCGCCTACACCAGCGCGGTGGGCCGTGCTGAGAATACCCCCGTGCACATTCTTCATGCCGATGGCGAGGAAGACATCACCGTGGACCAGTCCATCCTCCCTTCGATTGATGGTCGCTTCGTCAGCCTCGGGCAGTTTCGTTTCGAGTCTGGGGGCCAAGGCTACGTCATGGTCAGCAACGAAGGCACCACAGGGCATGTCACTGCGGATGCGGTCGTGTTCATACCGGTGGAGGAGTTGAATCAACTCGCCACTGAAGAAGAGAACGACCCCGGCAGAGACCCGAAGGTCGCCGCCGCTGAACAGCGGGTGAAGACACTCGACACTCAATTCAAGAAGCTACAGAAAACCGGCCCCAAACGCCCCGAGGCCATGGTGGTAGCAGAGCACGAAGACTTGGGTGACAGCCCGATTCACATCCGTGGTAACATTCGCAACCTCGGCCAAGTGGTGCCACGCGGCTATATCCAGGCGGCCTTCCGTGGCGACGCACCTGCCGTGCCCAAAGATCAAAGTGGTCGCGTGCAGCTTGCCCAATGGATTACCAGTCCACAAAACAAGCTGACCGCACGAGTGCTCGCCAACCGTGTCTGGATGCACTTGTTTGGCGAGGGGCTAGTGCGTAGCGCTGACAACTTTGGTGTCACTGGCGAAAAGCCCAGCCACCCGGATTTGCTCGATCATCTTGCCTTGAAACTGATGAGCAACGGCTGGTCGCTCAAGAAGCTGATCAGCTACATCATCGAGTCCCGAACCTATGCGGTGAGCAGCATGGTGACAGGCAGCGGATTGCAACGCGATCCCGACAACCGCCTTCTCTGGCGGCAGAATCGCAAGCGTTTGGAAGCGGGCCAGATTCGCGACACCTTGCTAGCGACCGCAGGCACCCTGGACGCTGCATTCATGGGACCGAACGTCGGCAACGCAAAGGCTGTGGACGGCAACGACGCGGCTGCCGGCAATCTGGAATACAACTACGTGTACACCGACACTCGCCGCAGTGTCTACACGCCAGCCTTTCGCAACAAGCGGCTGGAGTTGTTCGACGCCTTCGACTTTAACAGCAACAACCAGCCGATCGCCAAGCGCAACACCAGCACTGTCTCGCCCCAGGCCCTCTACTTGCTAAACCACGAGTTTGTCATCATTCAGAGCCGAGAAGCTGCCAAACGATTGCTCGCTGACAAGGCTGTGAGCGATGATCCTGCTCGACTGGCGCTCGCCTACCAGCGGACACTGGGACGTGCGCCATCAGAACGCGAGTCGCGGATGGCTCTCGACTTTGTGCGCGCTTCGGAAAGCGAACCCGATGCCTCAAGCAAGGCCGAAGAGAACTGGTCACTGCTGTTCCAGAGCCTATTCGCCTGCGTCGACTTTCGGCACGTGGAGTGAGGGCTTGCCTCGGCTCGTAGGCCAATGATAGTCTTCAAACTCTCTCGCCGTTTCATTAGCCATGCTCTCCCGACGCCAAGCTCTCAAGACCACTGCCTGCGGCTTTGGCTCGCTCGCTTTTCAGGCGATGGCTTCGCAGTCACCACTGACGCATCATCAACCGAAAGCCAAGCGGGTGATCTTCCTGTTCATGGCAGGTGGGGTTAGTCACGTGGACAGCTTTGATCACAAGCCTCTGCTTGAGAAGCTGGATGGCAAGATGGCGGACTTCGATGACGCCCGCACTCTGGCCAAGACGGGTATGGGCGCCACACAGCGCGTGATGAAGTCACTCTGGGAACACAAGCCGCGCGGCGAGTCCGGGCACATGGCCTCGGAGCTGTTCCCGCACATGGCCAGCATGGTCGATGACCTGTGCTTCATCCATTCGATGCACACCGAAGGCGTCGCCCATGGTCCGGCGACGCTGTTCCTGCACACAGGATCGACCAACTTTATCCGCCCTAGCATGGGGTCATGGGTCAGCTATGGCCTGGGCTCGGAAAACGAGAACTTGCCCGCCTTCGTCACCATCAGCCCGAGCATGGGCAATGGCGGGCCACGCAACTACGGCACCGCCTTCCTACCTTCGACCTACCAAGGCACGGCTCTCGGACGTGCGGGAATGCCCGCGACCGAGGCGACGATTCGGAACCTGAAAAACTCCATGATGTCGCCCAGCCAGCGGCGTCGGCAGTTCGAGTTCCTGAAGTCGCTGAACCAGGAGCAGATGGCCCGCGTCGGGCATCACGACACCGAATACGAAGCGGTGCTCAACAGCTATGAACTTGCCTGGCGCTTGCAGCACAATGCGCCGCAAGCGCTTGATCTCAGCCAGGAGTCGGAGGCTACACTGAAGATGTATGGCATTAACGAGAAACCAACAGACAACTTCGGACGGCAGTGCCTAATGGCGCGCCGCATGGCTGAACAGGGTGTGCGCTATATTCAGGTCAACTACAGTGACAACTCCAATAACCCCGCCTGGGATCAACACAGCAATCTGCCCAAGCACGCCGAGCACGCGGCCAATGTCGACAAGCCAGTCTGGGCGCTGGTGCAGGACTTGAAGCAGCGCGGCCTACTGGAGGACACGGTTGTCTGGTGGGGTGGCGAGTTTGGCCGCACGCCGTATTCGGAGAAGAATGGCACAGGACGCGATCACAATCCGGGCGGCTTCACCGTCTGGCTCGCAGGCGGCGGCTTCAAGACTGGCTTCGCCCACGGCGAGACCGATGAGTTTGGCCACATGGCCGTGA
>Ga0247832_1005387_pt1 | contig 14907 bp, 6 predicted proteins | sample LaCruzMarch2015__10_FD_192407 | JGI IMG/M metagenome (GOLD analysis project Ga0247832, IMG submission 192407) | Freshwater microbial communities from meromictic Lake La Cruz, Castile-La Mancha, Spain - LaCruzMarch2015_4m | ecosystem: Environmental > Aquatic > Freshwater > Lake | place: Spain... | reverse complement strand
TTTTGCGGTCTCAAGACCTTCGCATCGTCATTGTGACAAAAAAATCAACTGCCAAACGTTCTCAAGAACGTTCGATCAGATTCCCTTGATCAGATTTCAGAAATCAATCATTCGCAAGGTCTCAAGTGGTCGACCGCGGGTCAGGCGCGCCATTTTCTCCCCGTCGTCATTCCCTTGCCTGGAGAGAGAGAAGTCCCACAAGACGGACCCCCTGTCGTATTCCTGTATGCCTCGTGAAGCGAACGAGGCAGGGAGCACGAACCACCATACAACAGCATACAATAAAGGGGCGGACGGTCGTCGTCGTCGGTCACTAATAATATTACTATCGACGTGTGCGTTGCAAATATATAATCATATTTACGAAATAGAGAAATAACAAACAAGCGAGCACAAGAATGATTAACAAGCTTACGGGACGGTCGTCGACGTCCAAAAGTAGAACGACGAAGGAGTCGAGGGGGGAGGAGGGAGGGTCGGCGAAATCGCCCTTCCCTACCCCCGCCTCCAAGGCGCGACGGGGGGCGAGCGCCACGCGAACGAGCGGCGCGGGAGGAGGAGCGATGCCTCCGTCGTCCACGACTCGGTCGGGCTCTCCGACGTCTCCGGTGGTGACGAACAGCAACAACAGACGTAAATTAGGCGGCGGTCTGATCGATAGATCGGACCGCTCGGCCAGGTCCGGTCGGTCCATGGAAACCAAGGATATGGATAATCGACGTGGTGGTAGTTCAACTAACGCGGGGGGGAGTTTTGGTACTACATTAAGCAGCGTCCCGGGCGCCGGTGGACGACGCAGTCATCGTCGATATTCCTCCAACGCACAATCCTCGACCGTGTCCAATTTTTCGACGGGCGTATCCATCAGTTCCGCGAGCGTATTCGCTCCCTCGGTGTATTCCCCTCGTACTAACGCGACAACGACAAACGACAACAACACCGCGGGTGGTGGCGGTGGCGGTAACAATAATAATAACATACAGTACGAATTACAACCCTCGAGTGCACGACTATTGCAACAGTGGAATAAAAGCGCCAATTCTAGTCTGTTAAGTAGCCTGGGCACGGCCGCGACCAAGACATTTAGATCGTACAAAATGACATTACCGCGATTCGTGCCCCAACTCCCATTTGGGATCGTGGGAGATTATGGAGAGACGACGACTACCGCTACTGCTACTGCTAATGAATCTACCACCACTGCCGCGCCACCGCCACAGGCAACGCCGGTCGAAAGCGATTTGGAATTATTGGGACGTACCGTCCACGCGGTGTCCAGCGCATTGACCGAACCGCCGAAGGTGGGCGATCGGTATATAATATACGACGTTAGTTTCAACCCGCGCGGATGCGTATGGGATGCATTGCTCGTCGTACAAATGAGTGATGATGAAGATGGCGACAAAAATAATAATGACGTCGATGATGATCTCGTGAGTTCCGGTCAGTCGTCCTCTAATAATACTGGCAGTAATCAGAGTAAGGTAAAAGGTGGTGGTGGAGGAGGAGATTCATCGAATATGACATTTACTTTTCCTATACGTGTCATGTGTGCCGAGGATGATGATGAATATGAATATGATGATGACAGTAATGATGATAATTCTGCTATTGCTCCCTCGAACTCATCATCATCATCACAACAACAACAACAACAAAACCAATCAAAGACGAGAAGGAAGAAACGTGCCAAGACATATGCCGTAGACGTCTCCGTGGTAGATGACTCGCCCACACATCCTATATCGCGATGGACAACCAATGAACAATCAGAACGTCGAGATGATGTGAAGAATGCAATGGAATGGATTAGTTATACCATCCGACGAAGTATGGCACGTAGCATGTTTCCAAAGTTTCCGGAGGGATGTCAAGGACGGCCATTCCGTGAAGTATATCAACTTAATAAAAAGTTAAAAAGCGGAACATTCTCGACGGTATGTCGTGGCGTGCACCGTATTACCGGTCAACAGGTGGCCGTTAAGTGCATTTTACGTAAAAAGATTGAACCATCCGTCGATGCTGCCGTGTTCGAGGAGGTATTAATAATGTCAGGTTTACACCATAAATATATTTGTCCGATGATTGATTATTTCGAGGAAGATCGATGTCACTTTGTTGTCATGGAACTTGAGCGTGGAGGTGACTTGTGTGAACGACTTAATGATAAGGGTACATACTCCGAAGATGATGCACGTAAGGTCGTACGTAATATATGTGAGGCAATGGACTTTGTTCATACACGTGGCTTTGCACATTGTGATATCAAACCGCGGAATTATTTGTTACGGAGTAAGAATGATGATGTGGATGTTCGACTTGCTGACTTTGGCTTTGCACAGCATGTTCATGCGCCCAATTCATTAACGAGTCAATGTGGTACACCATTCTTTGTGGCGCCGGAGGTGATTAATCGTAAGCCATATGATCAAAAGGTGGATATGTGGAGTATTGGTGTTACGACATACTTACTACTTTGTGGGGATACGCCATTTAATGGTAAAAATCGACAACAATTATTCCGAAGGATATCATGTGATGAGCCACCGTACGCCGATGACAAGTGGGGTCATATATCTGATGAGGGTATAGACTTTGTACAGAAGCTACTGATGAAGGATCCAGTAAAGCGACTGAGTTCGGCCCAGGCACTGTCACATCGGTGGCTCATGAAGGGTAGAAAGGAGCCACCACAACCTCTGCCGGCACAATCGCAGCAGCAGCAGCAGCAGCAGCATCAGTCGTTACCACAGGTTCCTACTATTACTGCCAACGTAGAAACACGGCCTAAGTCAGGCGGTACTAATCGAGGACCAACGTCTGGTGTATCAGTTTCTCGATCGCGCGAGGAGATTAAAGGACGAGGAAAAGAAACTGTGAAACGAACTGCATCTCGTGAACCGCCAAATCGTTCGAATAAAACTCCTCCACCTACTCGAAGTGTTGACCGTGTATCTGCATCAAGGGTACGTGAGACAAGAAGTACTTCCAAGTCACGTGAACGCACCGTCACGGCAGGAGGACCACCACCATACCGTGTATCTGCATCAAGGGTACGTGAGACAAGAAGTACTTCCAAGTCACGTGAACGCACCGTCACGGCAGGAGGACCACCACCACCACCATTACCATCGTCGACAAAAGGACAGACTCCAATATTGAGTAGTAGTAGTGTCACTCCCAAAATGATGGAAGGATCGGTGGAAGAAGTGAATGCTAGATTATTAGATGTGATTAGAGTTCAAGATGCCAAGATTGAGCAACTAGAACGACTTTTAAAGCGTATGCTCGATCATGAGGATGAGGTTCATAAGTAATAATTAAATATAATGGAATCTATACTTTGTGTATATTCAAGTTATTATTTTTAATAATAACCCTGAATTCATCAAAGTCGAATTAATGCATCATTGATTTCTTTCCAGCATTCAGCTTGCCACAAAATATGTTTGTTCTCACTCCGGTTGCTGTCTAAGATACTAATACCCCCGATGTTGTCATAGGATTGCTGTATTGGGACCACCTCAATGTACTCGTACATTGAAATAACACTGTTCGTTGAACTTGATTTACCGATAATAATACCTACATCTGCCTCAAGTAAAGCAGACAAATCTGTTGGTGAATCACCAATGTATATAATAAAGTAGTCTCGAGACGATGATCTCCTCTCCGCATGAGCATCAGTCACTATTGTTTGTTGTTGTAACAATTGTCGTCGTAATTCAATAATACAGTCCCTCTTTGCCGCCGACCCTGGTATATTCAACGATATCACACCTAATCCATCCACTGCATTACTCCATATTGGTACCTCGATCTTACTACATGATGATTCATCACCTACTATCGTACTAGTGCGTGAACTTTGCTGTACTTGTGTTTTCATTATTACCGGTTGGACAAGAGCGGTATCTATCAATGCTGGACACCAGTTAATGCTTAGCACTGCTAGATTCCAACCCAAACATGTTAATGGCGAAACATATTCATATTCGTTGTTTGAATTCGTACTATTCTGAATTTTAGTCGTCGTCGTAGTAGCAAGGATACGTGATAATGTATCCACACACCCTTCTCTCAATCGAATGATAACCTTTTGAAGTTCACAATTATTAGTCTTCTCCCCGACCTGCCGCTCGGCAGTGATGTCTGATGATAAATTGACCTTACCATCATACAGCTGTACCATTTGTTCTATTTCACTTACTGATACATTTCCCAATCCATCTAACACTTTTGATTCACTTACCATACTTGTAACGATGGTTGATGGTTCATCTAGGACATGTAAAATGTCATGAATCGACTTTTGTTGTTGTTGTTGCTGCTGCTGCTGTTGCTGTTGACCATCAAATATCAATCCTTTACCTCCTTGACTTGGATCATCATCATCATCATCATCATCATCATCATCCGTCGAAGAACAAGGAGGACAACGCAGGAGTGATAATGATGCCATCACTGTGTTATATCGTTTCACAAATTCATTTTCTAATGACTGGAATAGTTCAAGTCGACGTTCTAAATCTCGCTTACATTGCTCATGTATTATATTTGTCTCCATATCTGACATGGATGAAATGTTGCCCAACATCAATCGCCGACGAGCAGCGGCATGGGCAGCCAAGTATGGCAGTAATGGCGTGGTATCTTGTTCCGTACATGTCCCATCAAAATCTACGACCAGCCACCGTCGTCGCTGTGTTAGTCCATCTTGATTGTGATGATATTTTGATGTTGCTGGAAATAATGGCCATGTTGATGTTGCTTCGTCTGTGGTTGTTGTTGTAGTATGCGCTGCGGTGACGGTGAATAACCCATCCGGTGGTATCAACGCAGATGTCATTTTTATATTAGATGACGAAGTATATGCTGATGCTGACGGCGAAATGAAGAATTGTTGCTGCCGCTGCATTGATCGACACAAAATAATGCGATGATGAAGATGATGGCTGCCAACGAAGGCATTGATCGTTGCTATTATTTTGTATTGCATTCCCTCAACTGAAATCACATCGCCTTTTTTGTGTGGGGGTGTCTTTCTTCTTTTCTCTTCTCCCCATGGTTGGAAGAGAAGAGGAGCCACCCTGGAGGAGACAAGCTCGTCTACAGAGCCTCTCTACGAGGATACCAACAGACATAACAATTTATCATCTAACCACCAACTCATACATCATAAATTATTGCACAACTCACAGCAGCAGCAGCAGCAGCAGCAGCAGCAAATAATCAACAATGAAATTTGTACTCATCTCCTCCCTATCTGTACTTGCCACCACTGCTGGCGCATCCACTGCTGCTCTTCGGGGTGTCAGCGGCGGCAGCAACGATGACAACGTCGAACATCACTTTCGTAAAATCAACCCACCGGACTCATCTTGCTTCAAGAAAGCCAACACCGTCGACGTATGCGAGGGAGTACCCTCCGTCGATGGATTGGGTAATTGCGTATGGTGTCAAACGACCGCGGATGCTGGGATTTGTGTCTCGATCGAGAATGCCAAGGACTTAACTCAAGTCATGGGCATCCCATGTCCCAAGTTGGGGTTCAAATTATTGGCCAATGCACGTGACGGAAAGAAGTCGAGTTCAATAACGGAAACACTAACGAAGAAGATTGATACACACGAAGATAATATGCAGCACATTGTGAATGCAATTACGATGAATGGCGCTGTACCAGATGTAAATTGTTTCAAGTCGGCATGGTCTGCCGAGGATGCCGAAACGACATGCAATTCCACAAAGGATGTATCGGGGAATGATTGTGTTTGGTGTCAAACTGCAGGAGATGTTGCGGGTGTTTGTCTTTCCGCACAACAGTCAGGCATGGCCAATGGTCAATTTGGATTAACTTGTCCAAATGCCGAAGAGATGCGTACTCTTGTTACATTTGACAAGTTTATGGAGATGCAGCATTGATTATCATATTCAGTCTTTAAGTTTTTGGCTTTGCATTTTACAGACGAGGGAGGAGTGTTGAACATAGACTTATTGCGTGTATGATTGTACTGGTAATAAGTCTATGTTCAACAAGGAGGATGGAGCTGCTTATATATATTATTGCATTCCCATGATTGCGCTTGAGACGTCGTATACGTAATGGACTAGTGTATAGATTTGTAATCGAATAATGAAAAAATTGTCATAAGTTTTCGTCTTAGACCTCAAGCATTCTCACCCCCCTCAATTCCACATGGGCAACCGTACGCGATTAGGCGGGAACTGTGGGTGTTGCTGAAGTCCGCGATGGCTCCGTCAAACTATGTTCAATCACGTGAGGCCGAGTATAGCCGATGGTACCTCATCGATGGACGGCCTTACCTTCCAAAGATAAATGCTGATGCATCCCTTTCACGATTCGACGGTGATGATGTCCTTCGTTCGCGTCTATTTTCGGGAGGGACCATGTCGGTTATTGACGTGGCAGTATGTACTGTCCTACCCGCGTTGCGTGCTGCCATGGCATACAATGCCACGGATATTGGACAGGGTGCTTCATTGGCGTCTCTATCATCAGTGGAGGATCCACCGCCACTTGGTGGATATTCTTTTACATACTATGAGCTATTTACCAAATTGTTAACATCGTCCAAATTGACATGTACCAAGATTACTGGCGGAATTACGAACGCCCTGTATCGTGTATCAGGATTCTTAGCACTCAAATCTGACTTATTAGAAACACAACGGGAGGATGATTATCAATTGTTACTATTGAATGCCAACCTAATTGATTTTGATTCTGTATTAGTCCGAGTCTTTGGTGCCGAAGGTATGATTAACCGTGATGTTGAAACATCAACCTATTCAGCTTTATGTGATGCCAATATTGCCTATCGTCATATAGGTCGATTTGGGAACGGTCGTGTCGAAGGATGGTTAGATGGATATGTACCACTATTATCCACGGATTTAGCCAATGGGACGTACAGTCTTGAGATTGCCACAGAGTTGGCCAAAATGCATACTTCATTTACTTTGCCTCCCGAGAGCGAATTGGCCAATCATCATAGTAATGTAGGATTATGGGATCAACTACGTAGTTGGATGACTCAGGCGAAAGCATATGTCGAATTTAAAACACCAAGTGATACAGAACGGGTAAGGAAATTAGAATTAGATAACATCGAGATGGAGGTACAAAACTTGTTATCGTCATTTACTACCAACGACGAGGAAGGTGGTAATAATGAGGATGGTGTCAATAAGAACAAGAAAGAAAGAATAGTATTCTGTCATAATGATTTACTCGCCGGAAATATTATGCGTCATGAAGATACTAACAAAATACAACTAATTGATTTTGAATACGGTGGGACGAATTATGCTGCATTCGATATTGCAAATCATTGGAATGAACATGCCGGTGGGACAAGTGCCGAAGAGAATGGCAATACTGATTATACACGTTTTCCTACGGCTGAACGTCAATTGTCATTCTGTGTAGAATATGTCAAAACAGCTAGGGCATTGACAACACCCGACGAAACAACAACGACGAATGATCCCAAGAATGGTGATGATGATTTGCAATTGGAAGCACAAGAACTTCTCGAGGAGGTAAAAAAGTTTTTACTTGTAAATCATTTGTATTGGGGATTGTGGGCAATAAATCAAGCAGCCGAGGAGGGGTGTGATGGATTTGACTACATCAATTTTGCAACTAGTAGGTTTAATGAATTTCATGCCAAGAAGTAAATGCACAGGATGTAGTATGATTAGGGATATAAGTAGAACGATGCTGCTATAAGAATATAATGCTACAAGCGCTACAACAATTCTTAACCATCTGTTTTCGTCACAATGAACTCTAAAACTAGACATTCACTCATAACAGCATGAATAATCTCTACGACAGATATCTATAGCAGGATCAGCAGCTGACCTGTGCTACCAGACTGATCAACTCAAGCACACACACAAAAGGGGGACCTAAACAAAGACACACCGACAACAACCTATGACTACTTCTTCACAAGCTGACAAACAAACCAAGTAAAGCGACTGCAGTCACAGCACCTGACGACCGAGTGAAGCCCGAACTTTTATTCTCGGGATTGATCTCAAGATACGAAGATGCTTTTAGTACTCCACTCAATCCATCATCCTTGGAGTCATATATGTTCTCCTTTCCACTTTTAACAGACATTGTCTTTGACATCTTTCCAGTTTTGGGAAATAGCTTTTTCGATTTACTGGACCTGCTAGCAAAGGAGTCCTCGAAGGAGTCGAAATGGAATAGAAAGGACATATTATCTCGTGTCGGATGCTTCGTTGGCTTACGACTCGTGGGCCGATGAGTATGCTTCTTATGAGTTGGCTTGCGACTTGGCTTCTTCGTATCGTCAGCAGACCATGATAGTTCACTAGTCTCATCCCAGGAAGGTCCCCACCACGCGACAGGAGCTTTCGTTGGCTCAAACGTGGGCCCAGGTGTAGGCTCAGGAGTAGGTTCGGGCGTGAGCTCAGGCGTGGGAGAATGCGTCGGCTTCTTCGTGACAGCGGTAGGTTCAGAAGTAGGCTCAGGCGTAGGAGAGAGAGTAGGCTCCTTCGTATCGTCAATGCGAGCTGGGTTCACGGTAGTAGGGTCTGCTGTAGTTTCAATCGACGGGATTGGCTTGTCTGTAGGGTATGGAGTCGGCTGGCTGGACATTGGAGTCAAGGTTTCGTCAGAGCTAGCTGGTATATTCACGGCAACCTCGATTGGGACAGGAGTATTCTCAACGGCTAGGACTGGCTTCTTGGTTGGATTCAGCGTTGTGAACGTGGGCTCAGCTGCCGCCAAGATGGTTGGATTGAGAGACGGCTGGGTGGAAATCGTTGGACTGTGCGTCGTACGGTTAAGACCTGCTTTGACGAAAGTTTCATCTGACTGAGGTGTTTTAATAGGTGGTGTAGGCAAAGATTAAGTCCATACGATTACTCTACATAAAACGAAATTGCACTTACCCTGCCGTGAATAGGCAATGGCGCTAGGAGCAATAATATTTTCAATGCGTAAGACAGTGACTTCATGATTGATTTGATCGAGAGAGAGATGGATGGCTTTCGCTGTCCTCAAGGATTTGTGAGCCAATTGAAACAATACAGGCAACCATGCATCCACTATTTCTTCCACGTCCTCACGTGGATTTAATTCGTGAGAATTATGGGCTTGTTCAAAAGAGATTAGCCGCTCAAGAAAAGCCTCCGTGAATCCCTTTTGTTGCTACGAATAAATAATCGACTTTGATGTGAAGTAGCACAAAGCAGGAGAAGCTTGGGCTTGTAGATACGACGACCAAAGAAGTAGCAAGACAAAACTACAGGTTTTATACCACTCTGTATCTTTGTACAGGAATCAATTCAGGAATCAGCCATGACTCACGCCACGAGTTTGCACCCGATTACAGCACAGAGATTGTTTCTGATCGTATGGCATCCACGAGTAGTAATGCTCCACCCACTAACAACGGATATAAACGCCCCTATTTTCGTCGAGGCGATCTAGTATGAATTTTTCGGTTGCCTACGTAGATCTACATAAATATATACTTAGATCGTAAGGGATTTTTGAACTATGTGGACTACGTCTCATGTTGGACGGTGCTTCGAGGTGTGACAATAAGCATGTAGAAAAAGGAAAGAAATCAGTACTCTAAGTTAACATTTCGGTCAGATGACTCTTTACTTATCATTCGATAAATGATGATGATGATGATGATGCAAATGAACCCTCTTTCAGAACGCCCTTTGTCAATAAATCGAAATGTATCAACACTCGTCCGATTGAGGATAATGTCCTCCATTGCAAATTCTTACGCCGTACTACTCTTGATGTAGTTTGTCGAATTAAACGTAGACCCTCGTCGTCGTCGTCGTCGTCGTCGTCACGTTCTTGACTTAACCGATCCTCCGAGACACGAACGGATTCACGTCCGTGTAAGTCGATTATTACATCCCATGTACCCATGTATGCATCCGTATCATCGATCGGGTCCGGTAATAGATTCTTTTCTATGCGTTCTAATAATGTCAGGGCCGACTCGTCCACCTCGACCAACATTTCATCGTTTCCATCACAATCAAATGCCGTGATATTGACATTTTCGACATCATTCGGCGCCAGCAGTAGCATGCTAAGAAATCGTCGATCGTTGTCGACGACGTCGCTTCCGTCGTCTTTCGACGACGATGCGAACGATCGTATCGATTCGATGATATCCGTCATCATCATTCGCCGACCGGGCGTTAGCACCGGCGATGCATTCCCACCATTATCATTCTCGTCTTTATCATCCTTCTCCTCGTCCGACGACGACGACGACGACGACGACGAGCCACCGCCACTGGAATAATCCGACGTCGGCCCGTATCGAAGGTAGGCGGATAGCGATAGTAGCAAAATGTCCTCCACGTCATTGGGGGGGATGATGTCGCCCTCGAGCAGCCTTTGGAGGAAACGCCAACGCGAGAATCGATCGTCGATTTCATACCTCGCAATTATGACGTCATCGTCGGTGGTTCGACGATCGTCGATCGATGCAAGTGACGTGGTCGTCGTCGTAGTCGTGCTACCATGTCGTTGACAATCGTAAAGAAATAATGTGCGGGCGGCGCTTCGATGTTGACGACGATGATGTCGATACGAATTTAACGACACGAAGAAGGCTACCGGTCCAGAAGTAGACCACGGCGATCTCATTTCGAGTCGTTGCTGGCACTTCTGCTGGACAGCTACTCCTCTGAATGGTGGCCAAGGTAGTGATTTTGTCCGGCGAAATATGATGCATTTCGTTGGTCAAGTCTTGCGACTGGACCCAGGTTCGCCCTCCCCCGTGAAAGCCCATGACCATGATGTGATGGATACAATCCCCTACTGCCTACTCTAATCAAGTCTAGTGGTGCCAAAAACTGTAGGGTTAGTATCCCCGTATGCGAACCCTACACCAGACCCCTAGGGACAAACTGTCGCCCGGTGTGGGTGGTGGGTCGCTTAAAACCCTACTACTAACGCCTACTGTCAATCACACGCCATGCAGGGTCCACAGTCCAGGAAACAAGCCCCCGCCAATTCCTCTCCCTTCCCGCTGTGGTTCTCCTCGGTCTGTCCCTCACCGACAAGCGGGAACTCACATCGTCCTTTTCCCCACAACATCTCACTTTTTCGTATGCCGCCAAAGGAGTCGATGGGAGACGAAGATGAATGATGATGACAATCCTCCTTCCTTACGCTGTGGGCGGTCTTCTCATTGCATCATGCGCTCTCGGTTTCACAACTACTACCAATGCGGCGAAATTCGCCGTGAAACGACCCGTCCTTGGTTCATCGCCTCCATCGCCGCCGTCCATCATCGAGCATTCGCGCCATCGAGAGCGCGTACTACTACCGCTCGCGGCTGCATCGCCGGCCCGCCGAGGCAGCAGCACCAGCATCAACGAGGGAGCGGGGAGGACTCTATCGCCGAAACAAATTCTTCATCCTGAAATATATCCGTCTCCTCCGTCGTCGTCGTCGTCGTCGCCTACGACAACATCGTCGGATGACGATGATGCCGTGCCATTATTCGTGGGTCTGCGATTGCTAACCAAGTCATTAGAGAGCATTATTAATGATGATGATGAAAATAATAATAACCCCTTGCTGGGTGGTCAATATCTTCATGGAGTATCGATATTACGAATAGAACAAAATATATCATCGCCGCGGTCCATCGATCCGTTATGTTGGTTACATGCGCAACAAACGCAAATTAACAATCTACGCAACAACAACAACGGCAACGGCAACAACAACAACAACAATAGTAATGATCCAACGACAACAACAACCTCAACAACGCAATTGCCGGTGATGTATTTTAAAGACATTGAAGGACACGTCGATGTTGCGACGATAGGGGCCGCGGCCGCCGCATCATCGTCGTCAACGACGCACCATCATCATCGTTCGGATGCGCGGGATCCATTTGCCGGGAAACGCATTTGGGATGACGACGACGGGATGTCGTCGAACGACGTTATCGGGAACGACGAAGGCATGTCATCGTCGGATGGTGGTGATGACGATGATGGAAAATCGATATCACGCACGTTCAAGGAAGGCGAATTACCCCCCGGATCGAGAATATACGGCGGCCATCGCTTCGATTGGGAATTGTATGATGATAAGGTAATGAACGATGAAGAAAAAGCAGCATCTACTACTACTACTAATAGCAACAATAATGATAATGTAGAACGGACGGAAGATTGGGATGGATTCGGGGGAGATGGAGGAGGGTATTGGATCCTGCCCGCGATTGAATTACGACGCGAGACGACGACGACGACGACGACGGCAGATGTTGTGACTGACGAATCATCGAATGTAGGAGGGGTGAAAGTCGTAACAACGACATTATCCATTCATCTTCATAATATATTCTCCTCGTCTCGTATGGAAAACAAACATCGTCGTCATCACGAGGGGTGGAAAGATGCCGCTATTACAGTATTGAACATATTGCGTGAATTGACGGATGAACTCTCTCCGGCTGTACCATGTACTACTTTACCTCCCGTCATTACACGATCCGAATGTACTGGATACGACAATAATAATAATAATGCTGATAGTGGTGGTGGCGGTGGTGATTCGAGTCTTACCTTTGAAAGTGGAGTTGCCGAGGCATTGAGACAAATTAATCACCCAAACAGAGGAGGCAGCAGTGGTGGCAGTGGCAGTAATGACGGATTGCTGCTACGTAAGGTTGTGCTTGCACGGAAACAGGATTTAAACTTTGATTCATCGGTTAGTGGATTAGATATACTAATGAGACTAAAGTTTGGTGGACATATTGGACACTTGTTCTACATGAATCCTGACAATGATAGAGTGAATAGCATAGGTCCATCAGTGAGGAGTAATGAAGGACGAATAGTAATACAAAGCCGAGAGTTCTTAGGATGTACTCCCGAACGATTATTTCGTATACATAAATCTGGTCATGATAGAATAGTAACAACGGAGGCTCTTGCTGGAACACGTATACGTGGACTAACACCATCTGCTGACAATGAGTTACTGCGTGAGCTATTATCATCGAAGAAAGACATGTTAGAGAATGAAATTACTGCTCAATATATCACCGCGGCTCTTCTAGAATTAGAAACGAATGGTTGGCTTAAGAAACGAAGTGATGATATGCTTCCTTCCGAACACAATGGACAATATTTCGTCCGACGATTACGACATTTACAACACATATGTCAAACTTTTGAAGGAAAATTGTCACCAAGTGCAAGTGTAATTGACGTTTCACGATCACTTCTGAAAGGGTTGCATCCCACTCCTGCAGTTTGTGGCGATTCACCAGATACGGCTCTTGAATTAATCAGAAAGTATGAAAGTACTGTGTTCGATCGTGGGTATTACGCTGGTCCATTTGGTTACATTGGTCGAGACTCGGCCGATGTTGTTGTTGCAATTCGATCGGCACTTGTGACGAATTATGATAATTGTCCAAAATCTGCTCGTATGCAACACAGTTACGTGGCCGACAACAATGTTATTCATGGCGAACCTCCAATATCTAAGGTATCCATATTTGGAGGAGCTGGCATTGTCAAAGGATCAATGGTACAGAACGAATGGACAGAGATATCACACAAATTGGGTGTCTTGGCATCTCTCTTTCGTGCATCACCAATTACACTGCAAAGCTACTCCACGCCAAATGTTGCATGGACGACTGCATTTATAGAAGAGTTGGTACGGTCAGGGGTAACACAGTTCTATATCTGCCCTGGTTCAAGGAATACACCACTCACGGCGTCTATTTTCAAAGCCATGCGCTCAAATGTTGGTGTAGTAAGAGCAATTAGTGTCCATGATGAAAGAGGAGCTGGATTCCGAGCAATTGGTTACGCTCGTCAGAATGGACGTCCGGCTGTAGTTGTTACATCTAGTGGTACAGCCGTGGCGAATTTATACCCCTCAGTTGTCGAGGCGAGCTCCGATGGGGTACCTCTCATCTTGCTTACGGCTGACAGGCCATATGAGAATCGTGACAATGGCAGTAATCAATCAATTGATCAAGTAAAGATATTTTCTTCTTCCTATATTCGTTGGTTTAGAGACATATTGCCGCCAAGTGACGATGTTCCTGTGTCAATAGCTTTGTCAGATGCAAATCATGCAGTCACTGTAACAAAACAGCTCATGGGTCCAGTTCATCTTAATATACAGTTTCGTGAAAATTTAGCACCAGAGAGTGGGCCAATACGAAATGATGTTCGCAGCGGATCAACAACGAAGTTTAACAATATAAGATTTACCGATGTGCCAGGATTTTCTCGATGGTCTCGCACTGGCAGTCGATGGCAAGATGCATACTATCCAAGTAAGAATGATGGTCAATCTGTTAGAGATGTGGTTGAACTTATCGTTAAATCAAGACGAGGAATAATTGTTACTGGAAATATGCGTGGCAACGATTCGCTTACAGCAGTGATATCACATTTCGCCGAAGTAATCGGGTTTCCCATTTTCGCTGGCGTGCAGAGTGGAGAACTGAGACGTCTACGACCTGCGGTTCCCTATGCAGAGTACTTATTGAAGAATCCTCTTGTATCGAAAGGGATGCAACCAGATTTGGTCTTGCAGCTCGGATCACCTATTATTTCCACGGAGATTTGGCAAGTAATAAAAAGCAATCCGTCAGTGAAGCACGTTCTTGTTCAGAAGCTGTATCAGCAAGAGCGAGCTGATCCAGAGCAAACTGTCACGCATAGGATTTCTTCTGATGTTGGGAATTTTCTGAATAGCTTGATTACTTGCCTTGATGGTTACGGAGGAGGGCTCTTGGTGAACAAAAACTATGGCAGTGAGCTGTCTCCTTTGATTTATCTTGGACGTGAATTGGGAAAGAAAATACAGCC
>Ga0247832_1005378_pt1 | contig 14919 bp, 22 predicted proteins | sample LaCruzMarch2015__10_FD_192407 | JGI IMG/M metagenome (GOLD analysis project Ga0247832, IMG submission 192407) | Freshwater microbial communities from meromictic Lake La Cruz, Castile-La Mancha, Spain - LaCruzMarch2015_4m | ecosystem: Environmental > Aquatic > Freshwater > Lake | place: Spain... | reverse complement strand
TGAGTGGCGGTATGAAACTAGATGACCGCAAGGAAGAGTATGATGAAATTAAAACAAGTGACAACAAGATTATTGTGGCGACTTATGGTGTGGCCGCTGTGGGTATTAATATTCCTAGGATTTTTAATCTGGTTCTTCTGGAACCCGGAAAGAGCTTTGTCCGCGTTATACAAAGCATTGGGCGAGGCATTAGACGAGCAGAGGACAAAGACCATGTGGAAATCTGGGACATCACCTCTACCTGCAAGTATGCTAAACGACATCTCACAGAAAGAAAGAAGTATTACAAAGAGGCCAAATACCCCTTTACAGTAACCAAGGTAAACATATGAAATATCCTCTTGAACCTACTCAGTTTTCTGAAAATACATTTAACTGGAAGTTGTACGATACCGATTTTTTCTTTAGCCCAGATGGTACACAAGAATTTCCTAATCACCATTGTAAAAAAACGTGGGTAGCTAGTCTTCCTTTTATTACAGAAAAAAGAAATGCTATAGATGTTGGTTGCAGAGATGGCGAATATACAAGATATCTTCATAAAGATTTTGATCATGTTTTTTGTTTTGATTATCGAAGAAGAAAATTATTTCATAAAAATGTTGACCTATCTAAAGTTACACATTTTAAATGTGCGTTAGGTGAAGCGCATAAAATTATAAAGGTAAGCGGTGGCGGAAGTATAACCACTGGAAAAATACCACAAGAAAAGTGGTATGATGAACAGCTATACACTATAGATGAATTTAATTTTTCAGATATTGATTATATTAAAATTGATGTAGACGGATACGAATTAAATGTTTTACAAGGTGCAGTTAATACTATAAAGAAATACAATCCTTTGTTGATTGTAGAACAAGAAAACGGTGATACTAAAGCAATTGATTTCTGTAAGATCAATTTTAAGTATGACATTTTAACATGGGATGTTGATCACCGAAACGTAATACTAGGAAAATTAAAATGAAAATACTTACACTAAACAACAGATCATTTGATCTCAACGAACTACCAGAAGAGGTAGATGAAGACACTAGATTTTCAGTACTAGATAATTCTAATCCTCAAGAACCAGATTTCTTTTTCATGCCATTGATATTTTTGGAGTCATTTAACTCTCCAGCAATACTGCTGCGCATTGGTGGCCATGAAGTGCAGATGCCTCTAGACTGGTGCATGGTGGTTGGCGACAAAGAATGTGGTCTAGATCCCGAAGTATTGCCCTTGACCAGTATCAATGAACGAGGGTTTGATGCACTGGTGTTTAATCCTATCAAAGGTTTCAAGACAGATTTTTTACCCATAGAAATCATAAACATCTTCCAAGATGTACGCTGGTACTTTCCCAAGATGAAAAATGGACAATTACTAACCGTGCCCTTGCATGACGACCCAAATCCTCCCTGTGTGTTTTTTGTCAAAGAAGTCAGCAGGCAGAGTGAAGTTGTACAGCTACACAAGTTAGTTTAAAATAAATACTCAGTTAATTTTAAAGGTGTAATATGATAGCAGGTAAAATATGGGGTCAAACAGAACTCCTTGAAGCTAACGGTGTGTTAGAGTTCCACCGTATTGAAGCCCGAAAAGGCGGCGTCTGTTCGAAGCACAAACACCAGTTTAAGTGGAACGGGTTTTTTGTAGAATCTGGAAAACTTATTATTCGTGTTTGGAAAAACAACTACGAGTTAGTTGATGAAACTATTCTAACAGCTGGACAATATACCAAGGTTGCTCCGGGCGAATATCATCAATTTGAAGCAGTTACTGACTGCGTTGCCTTTGAATTATATTGGGCAGAATTTGATCATGATGACATCGAAAGAGACTCAGTAGGATACACAAAATGAAAGATTGGATAGATGACGTATGGTTTACAGATTCATATCAACAACATAAAAAAGAAAATTTTGAGATAATTAATTCCTATCTTAAAACTCCTCCTAAGAAAATTTTAGATATTGGATGCGGTCTAGCATGGGAATCTAGACTATTCAATCAAGCACATGGTTCCGAATTGTGGTTGATAGATGGTGATACTAAGAATAACGAATCTAAATTACCAACCGCGGCTACTGGTGCATATCATGTTGATCCGAACGAATTTCTTTATTATTATCCGTTGCAAAAATTGGACGAAGAATTAAAAAAGTTAGGTACACAAAATTATCATCTTGTAGACTGTAATAATATTCAGATAGACGAAGATGTAAAATTTGATTTGATTACATCATGGGTGTCATGCGGGTTTCATTATCCTTCAAATACGTACAAAGATCTTATTTTAAAGCACTCTCATCCAAACACTAAAATTATTTTTGACATTAGAGTTAAAAGAAAACTAAGCAATCCTATATTAGAACCCGGGGTTGAGATCGTTCATCGATTAAACGAAAGACAAAAATATACCACTGCCGAGATTAAATTCGTATGAAAAAGAATGTTTATAAAAATTTAGTTACCGAAACAAAAAAGTTACATTTAGGATGCGGATCAAACGTATTACCGGGATGGATTAATACCGACTTTCCTCCAAAGAGCGATAGCATTATTGAATTAGATGCAACAAAAAGATTTCCGTTTGAGGAAAATTATTTTGATTATGTCTTTAGTGAACATATGATAGAACATATTTCTTTCGAAGATGGCTTGCACATGTTAAAAGAATGTTACAGGACCTTAAAACCTGGTGGCAAAATTAGATGTTCAACTCCCGATTTACGATTTTTGATAGACCTGCACACTAATCCAGAAAAAGATATTAATAAAAGATATATTAATTGGGCGGTTGATAAGTTTTGGAATAATTCAATTTACTTACCAGGAATGGTCTTTAATAACTTTGTAAGAAACTGGGGGCATCTTTTCATTTACGATAAGGAAACACTTACTCAATCATTAACACAGTGCGGTTTCGTCAATATTACGCAGTGGCAGGTTGGAGAAAGTATCGATCCGGATTTGAAAGATTTAGAAAACGAAGCTAGAAGAGTTAAAAAAGGAATGCCCGCTGGATTTTTACAATTAGAATCTATGACCTTCGAAGGAACTAAGCCGTTATGATATCGATTGTAATGGCATATTACAATAGATTGCCGCAGTTAAAATATACACTAGAAACAATTAACAAGACAGCATGTTCTAATTTTGAAGTTGTAATCGTGGATGATTACAGTTCAAATGAGCATTCTTTAGATCGATTATCTGTTGAATACAAAAATTTAAATTTAAAAATAATTAAGATGAAGGATCTTAATTCGCAAAAAACGTATGTTGGTCCTTCCATACCGTATAACGTAGGCTTTCGTAACTCTTCTGGAGACAAAATAATAATCCAAAATCCAGAATGCTGTCATATCGGTGATATTATTTCTTATACTGAAAATAATCTAACTGACGATACATATTTTTCATTTCATTGTTTTGCTAGCGGCAAGCGAGAATTAGAACGATTGCATAAAACAGGAAATCTTGAAATTGAAACATCAGCGGGTCGATGGTACAACCATGAGACTCACAGGCCATGCTCGTATCATTTTACGACAGCAATATCTAGAAAAAATTTAATAGAGTTGAATGGATTTGATGAAAGATATGCACACGGATTCAACTACGACGATGACGAACTTATCGAAAGAATTAAGAAAACAGGGTTGAAAATAAAATTCATACACGACCCGTGGGTTATTCATCAATATCATGGAAAAGGATTTAACAATCCTCTTAATCCTATTTCCACACAAAATAATGCTGAATTTCATAAAGAAAATTTAAAAAATATTTCTATTAGAGCTAATAACCCAGAATTTATAAAATGAAAATTTTAACAATATTAGGAACAAGACCAGAAATTATACGATTATCTCGTATAATTCCAAAACTTGACAAGATAGTTCAGCACAAAGTTTTGCACACTGGTCAAAATTATGATGTTAATTTAAATGATGTCTTTTTCAAAGAACTAAATCTAAGAACACCCGACGTTGTAATTGATAATACCGGTGTTTCTTTTGCTGAGCAAATTGGAAATACGTTTGTCGGTGTTGAAAAATTTGTTAACGAATTTAATCCCGATCGAGTATTAATTTTAGGTGATACCAATTCTGGTTTATCAGCGGTAATATGCGAACGGCTAGGAATACCAGTTTATCATATGGAAGCAGGAAATCGCTGTTATGATCTAAAAGTTCCCGAAGAAAAAAATAGAAAAATAATTGATGCCGTTTCCACAATTAATCTTCCATACACAAATTTAAGCCGTGAAAATCTATTACGAGAAGGAATAACAAATAATAAAATTTTTGTTACCGGAAATCCTATTAAAGAAGTCATTAACTTTTATCAAAATCGTATATTACAATCAACAATATTAGAAAAATTGAAACTTACTTCTAAAAAATTTATCATCGCAACTATGCATCGTGCCGAAAACGTCGATAACCAAGAAAGATTGAGAAATATCGTAGAGGCATTTAATCAAATATCGAAAGAATATACGATTGTTTTTAGTTGTCATCCTAGAACCAAACAAAAATTACAAAAATTTAATTTAAGTTTTGACAATAAAAATATTGTTGTACTAGACCCACTCGGTTTCTTTGATTTTGTTAATCTTGAACAACATGCATTCATGGCATTTACTGATTCTGGTACTGTGCAGGAAGAAATGTGTTTGTTTAACATCCCGACTGTAACAATACGAGATAGCACAGAACGTCCGGAAACCGTTTGGTGCGGATCTAATATAGTGAGTGGCTTAAATACAGATCAAATAATACAATCTTATGAGCAGATGAAAAATACCCAACGAAAGTGGGAAATTCCGCAAGGCTACGATAAAGAAAATGTATCGGATACTGTATTGAATATTTTACTTTCGAATAGAGATTTTTAATGAATAACTTTGTAGACTTTTCAAAATTTAATCTAGAAGAATTATCTGGCCATTTTCAGCAGGCAGAACCTTTTCAACATGTTGTCATTGATAATTTCCTTAATACAGAGATAGCAGATAATATATTACTCGACCTAGAAAATGAAAATTTTGATAATTGGGATAAAAGGGATCACGACAAAATACAAATAAAATGGCGATCTAACTGGAAAGATGATTCTGAGGTGCCAGCAAATACATTGTCATTAATAAATTTTTTAAATGGTGGAACTTTTTTACGATGGTTGAGTAAAGTAACAGGAGTTAACGGAATTATTCCAGATCCGTATCTTACCGGCGGCGGATTCAATCAAATTAATCCCGGGGGTGCGTTGGCTGTTCATGCAGACGGAAATTGGCACGATTTAATGAGCGTTCATCGAAGATTAAATGTTATTATCTATCTAAACAAAGATTGGCAGGACGAGTGGGGAGGACATTTTGAACTTTGGTCAAAAACTCATGATAATCTTCCCAAAGAATGCATTAAAAAAATTAGACCTGATTTTAATAAATTAATAATTTTTAAAACAGACGACTTTAGTTTTCACGGACACCCTACCCCACTCGAGTGTCCCGACAATAGGAGTAGACGGTCTCTAATTTTGTATTACTATACCAATACCAGGCCCAGTAACGAAGTAGAATCATTAGACAATCATCATAGAGCAATGTTTCATGATCCTGCCACATTAGGAATAAATTATGAATAATTTTAAAATATTAGGTTCTAACGGAAACTACGGATCGAAAGAAGTTTTTAATTTTTTTAATGAAACTATGCAGTCTACCGATCCTCTTTTCTTTGGAAGAATCGGCGGATCAGATTATGAGGCCATTATTGAATATTTTTCAAATAAAAAAGTGTTCGATGATGAAAATTGGTTTGCTTCTCAATATTTCAAGATTAAAAGATTTAACGGTTATTTTGATTATGCAGGTAGTAAAGAAAATTTTAGAAAATATTTGGATACGATGATAGAGTTTTATAAATCAAGCGATCATGCATCATATTGCAATGAAAATTTAGTAAAACAATTTGATTCTTTAAATTTTACTGAAACGAATACTACATTTTTGCCCTATATACTTGATGGAAAAACAGTTATTGATTATAATTTTATTCAACAAATTACTCCATTTATGCAATCTTTTAAGTCATGGGGAGAAGGTAAAACTATTCTTATAATTAGTCCGTTATCTAAAAGTCTAGAACATCAATTTTCAAGAAAAGATAATTTATATACAAATTATAAATTTCCTAATTGCGAATTAAAAACTTATAATACTAAAATTACATATTCAAACGGCGATGACACCAAAGAGGATCTGCGATTAACTACAGATAATTGGCATGAGGAATGTATTCTAATGGCTGACGAGATTAGTAAAATAGATTTTGATATTGCATTATTATCTTGTGCATCGTATTCTATGTATTTAGGAAACTTTATTAAGAATAAATTAAACAAAAAAGCAATATATATCGGAGGATGTCTGAACGTGATGTTTAATATATACGGTGGGCGGTTTGGTGCTGGAACTGCTTGGGAAAATATTTATAAAGATGCAGGATTAAATTTAAAATATCAAATTGATCCTCTAGAAAATCAAGATTTAGTACATATTAAGAGTGGTAGGGCGAAACCGTCAGACGGAATTGCTGCGTATTTTGGTAGCAGAGACGGCAAATACAAATTTAAAAAGATGAAAAAATAATGTTTAATAATTCCCGTATATTAATCACAGGTGGTACAGGGTCGTGGGGCCAAACCTTGACAAGATTACTGTTAGAAAAATACGATCCTAAAGAAATAATAATATTTTCTAGAGGTGAACTTCAACAGGTATTGATGCAAAGAAAGTTTAAAAATCCTAAAATCAAGTATATTATAGGTGATGTTAGAGATTACGAAGCCGTAAACTTTGCTACAAAAAATGTTGATTATGTATTTCATATGGCAGCATTGAAACATGTTCCTATCTGCGAAGACCAACCCCAGGAAGCTATAAAAACAAATATTATCGGAACTAATAATATTGTTAATGCGTGTATTTTAAACAATGTTAAAAAAGTCATCGATGTATCAACAGATAAAGCCGTTGAGCCGATTAATTTGTATGGCATGACTAAATCTGTAGGTGAAAAAGTTATCATACAGGCAAATGACCTAAGTGAACATACAAAATTTGTATGTATACGCGGCGGAAATGTCATGGGGTCAAACGGCAGTGTTATTCCATATTTTATCGAACAAATCAAAGCGGGTGGTCCGATAACTATTACAGATTTAAGAATGACTCGATTCTTTTTAACCTTAGAAGAAGCAATAAATCTGTTATTTAGGGCTGCCGAAGATAGTATCGGAGGAGAAACCTTTGTTATGAACATGCCGGCCTGTTATATTACAGAGGTTGCTGAGATATTAATGGAAGAATACGGTAAAGTAGAAATTACAGAAATTGGCGGACGTCCCGGAGAAAAATTAGATGAAATGCTGATCTCTAAACACGAATCTCCATTATCATATTGTTATGATAATAATTATTTTGTAATTTTACCTACTAAATGCAGTAACGAATTACGTGAAAAATATAAAAATCTAACCAGTTTTCCATATGACGAGTTTTCATCTAAAACTATTCGAATGAGCAAAGACGAAATAAAGGATATGTTAAAGAAAGGAAAATTTATATGAAAATATTAGTCGTTGGCTCAAACGGTATGGCAGGGCATATCATTACAAAATTTTTAAAAGGTCAAGGCCATACAGTATCAACTGCGGCCAAGCATAATGCTGACTATAGATTAGATGTTGAAGAAACTTTCATTACACAACGATTTTTTGAAGAAATAAAAAACGATTATGATTTTATTATTAATTGTATAGGATTATTAGTAAAAGACAGTATCGAACGGCCTGATCGTGCAGCTATTATTAATGCATGGTTTCCCCATGCTATAGAAAATGCTATCAGAGATACTGATACAAAATTAATTCATCTATCTACCGATTGTGTTTTTGATGGTAAAAAAGGAGATTATGTAGAGAACGATGTACACACAGAAATGAATGCATATGGTAGTTCTAAATCTCTAGGAGAAGTTAATAATTCTAAAGATGTAACATTTAGAATGAGTATTATCGGAACCGAGATTAAAGAAGGTGGCACAGGGCTACTTAATTGGATTCTTCAAAATAACGATGCAGAATTGCCCGGATGGGAAAATGCTTGGTGGAATGGTATTACTACATTACAATTAGCAAAATGCATTAACCAATATATTAATTCCCCGACGATAAGCGGAGTTTATCATTTAGTTAACAACAATAATAAAATAAACAAATACGATTTACTTTGTAAAATAAATGAAATTTTTAAATTAGAAAAACTAATTCTTAAAACCGTTGGACCTAAACCTGTGAATAAAATTCTAATCGACACTCGTAACTTAATAAGTTTTAATATTCCTGATTATGATATACAGTTAAAAGAGCTTAGAGATTTTGCAGATGTTCAGTAAAGAATATTATGATTCTGTAGCAAAGTGTGCAGATTTTCACAAGAAAAATAAAACTTGGGTAGGAAAGGCCACATTTCAATACGTCAACGAAATCAAAAAATTAGTAATTAAACATTCTGCAACTAATCTTTTAGATTACGGATGTGGCAAGGCTCTTCACTACAATTCCGCATCGCATATTAAAATAGAAGAAAAAACATTTGATAATTGGTTGGGAATAAACTCATTTTATCTATATGACCCGTGCGTTGAAGGGCTTGATATATTGCCGCCACCCGATTCAAAATTTGATGCTGTTATAGCGATTCAGTGTTTAAATGCAGTCCCAGATAAAGATTTTGATACAGTGGTTAACTATTTGATGTCTGTGACTAATAAATTTTGTTTTGTGGGAAATTCAAAGCTAGATAATTTTGTGAAACCAAAAAAAGCTGTGGCTAATCAAGAATTTTTTAAAGAAAATAGAAATTTTGATTGGTGGCAGAGTAAATTTAAAAATTGGACAAATTCTGAATTAGTGTTACATTTTTTACCAAAATAGTATGAATATTTTTATTGCCTGCGACGGTACATACTATGATCGATGGGGATTGAATTGTTTAAAGACTATTCAATTCCATGTTCCGTGGATTAAACTTACAGTCCATATTGTAAATCCTATTTCTAAAAACGAACTAGATGGAGTTACATATTATTATGAAGATAGAAACTTTATTAATGAATCGTCTAAAATAGGATATTATCAAGCCGTTAGATTTTTAAAATGCTACGAATATTTTCCTAATAACGAAACGGTAATGACTATCGACAGCGATACTGTTTTAACAACATCGTTTACGGAAAAAGAATTTGAAGGTGTATGTAGAGAAATTTCAGTACAGAGACATCAGAAAGATATTCGTTGGATGGCTGGATTAGTAACTTACGGAACCGACAATCATTTTAGACAGAGACTTCAACAAGAATTATTATCTCGACCTATAGAAGAATGGACATATGGATGGGATCAAGATGTGTTGGACAATCTTAGTCACGAATTTCGATATAAAAAACTTATGGTAGGTGAATGGATGAGTTTTGGTCGAGGTCGAGGAATCTTTTTAACTCTCAAAGGCGATCAAAAAACATCTGAGGGTTATCTTAACAATTACAACGAAGGTCTTAAAAAAATAAATGAATAAGATATTAATTACAGGGTGTTCAGGTTATATAGGGTCTCATCTGTATAAAATTTTAAAATCAAATCCTAATTATGAAATACACGGACTAGATATTTGCAAACCTCAACTAGATATTGAAAATTTTTTATATCAAAATATTACGTTTAATCATTCGTGGAATATTGCCGAAGAATACGATTGTGTAATTCACTTAGCTGCCGAAGTTGCCGTCGGTAGAAGCGTTTCCAACCCGATTCTGTATTATCAGACCAACACCATTGGAACTCTAAACGTTTTAAAAAATATCAAAACCAAACGATTTGTTCATGCTTCTACTGGCAGTGCAGGCCCAATGAATAACCCTTACGGTATTAGTAAACGTGCTGCTGAAGAAATAGTAGATCAATACTGTAAAGAAAATTCAATACCATTTACTATTTTTAGATTTTATAATGTAACCGGATCAGATGGATTCAATCCTACAAATCCAGATGGCCTGATGTGGAATTTAATGAACGCACAAACCACCGGAACGTTCAATTTGTTTGGCGACGACTACAATACCGAAGACGGGTCTGCAGTACGGGATTATACCCATGTAAATGAAATATGCCATTCTGTAATTAAAGCAATTAACCTATCAACTAATCAGATAGAAAATCTAGGTCACGGCGTAGGAACTACGGTGAAGCAGATGATCGACTTATATAAGAAAGTCAACAACTGTGATTTTGAAGTTCGTACTTGTCCTCGACGAGCAGGAGATCTGGAAAGTAGTGTACTTGACAATCCGTCGCCCTTTATGCAAAAATTGTACTCAATGAAAGATTTATTAAAGGTATAAAATGGGAAATCTTAAACCAGGCGCAACCTATATTTACGAACGTAACGGCGAAGAAATCTACGCCAGAGAAACCGGTCAAACTGATCGAACACTGATTGGTTATCAATACGAAAATAAAGTAGATCCAAGAACCAACGACGGTCGTCCATTATACGAACATCTTAAAGAAGATAAACTTTGGGGAGAAATACGTCGTGCGGCAAAAACCAACGAGGCCTTGCAATCTGTGTTAGATCGTGCTATACTTGTATATCATTTAAGCAAAGATCATGGGAAAAAATAAACACGTAGACCTATTCAAAGATATGATTCCTGCAGTAGACATGGGAATCAAAGAACTTTGGAATGCGGCCACAGACGATGGTCGTAAAGAAATCAAAGGTGATTTCTGGAATCTTAATCGATACATCAGTTCGGTGAAATCCTCCAATTCAGAACTGCAAGAACACTATGTACTCACTGTCAATGAATACTACAACAAGCATTGGGCCGATATACAACAGCATCCGCAGTTGGTATGGCAGACTCTGTGTCTCTGCAGCCACGAATCTAAGAAAACACACTTCCACGAATGGATTCCTTTAAAAACACGCAAGAACAAAAAGGAAGAATTCCTTGCAGAACATTTTCCTAACATGAAGCGAGCAGACATTGAAACACTGGCGGAAATCACCACAGATCAAGAAATCAAACAGTACTGTGAGAACCTTGGTTGGGACAAAAAGCAGATCCATGGACTTAAACTTTAAGTGCGAATACTGCGGTAAAACATTTGCCAAGGAAAAGACTCTGTTTGTGCATGTCTGCGAACAGAAACGTCGTCACCTGGGTCAGAATGAACGACACGTACAGATGGGATTGATCACCTTTCAACGATTCTACGATCTCACACAAAAATCCAAAGGCACCAAGACCTTTGACGAATTTGCTGCCAGTCCATACTATACTGCATTTGTGAAGTTTGGCAGTTTTATGATCAATACCGCACCCATCTATCCTGAACGATTCATAGACTTCGTGATCAAGAGCGGAGTCAAGTTGGATCATTGGTGTCGTGATGAGTTATATGATTCATACATCAGTGAATTGATCAAGATTGAACCCGCAGACGGAGCTATACAAAGAACCATACAAAACATGATGGCCTGGAGTGAAAAGAACCACAGTGCTTGGGAACACTATTTTGCCTATGTGAATCTCAATCGTGCCACACATGATATCAAAGAGGGATTGATCTCTCCCTGGATCCTGTTAAATACTCGAGAAGGCAAGACCATGCTGCAAAAGATGAACGATGAACAGCTGGCCATAGTTGGTCCAGTGATAGATCCGCAGTTTTGGCTGCGTAGATTCAAAGAATTGCCTGCAGACCTAGAATTGGTACGAGATGTCATCAAGGAGGCTAAGATACTGTAATGCCGAAAAAACCCAAGGTGGAAGAAGTGGTAGAAGAGTTGGCAGAGAACGAAACATTTATCTCGGAGGATGACATAGAGATAGAAGTGATGTGTACCAGTGATGAAGAACCTGCGGTGTTTGTGAAATTCTCGAATTTTGTAGATGCGGAAGATGCGGAAGAATATGCAGAATTTCTCGCTGAAACATTACCTCTGTTATTGTTTGAAACCACAAGGATGCAGTAATGACCAGAACTTTAAAAAACGGAGAATCTGTGGAGGAACTAGAAATTCCAGTGATACTCACCATCAAAACCAAATGCCCGCAAAAATACATGCTGATTGATCAAGAGACCGGCGAGGTATATACTCCGTACGCAACTCCAGGACCTAGTCAGTGGCGTAAGATCGCACAGGGTGATCTAGAATTTATTTGGGACTGAAATGCCTGACATTGACATAGACTTCGTTGACCGAGATTCAGCACTTGATTTGTTCCGGCATATTAGAGCTAGCCGTGTGGATCAAGGTCGATTAGTCAAACACAATACTGGTGTGTATTTCCACCCGGTGCCAGTGGATGCGGAAGCCAATGTCTGTGCTGTGCCCTATGATCAAGCCGAAACGCAAGGATACTTTAAGATAGATTTTTTAAATGTTGGTATCTACAAAGGTGTTCGCAATGAAGCGCATCTAGTGGAATTAATGAATCAGGAGCCTTTATGGGATCTACTTCAACAACAAGAGTTCGTCGATCTGTTATTTCATTTGAATGGCCATGGTGCAATTCTCAAACAATGTTGCCCTACTTCCGTGGAACAATTAGCTGCGGTCCTTGCCATGATACGGCCAGCCAAGAGGCATTTGATTGGCCGGACCTGGACAGAGATAATGAACGAGGTTTGGACCAAACCAGAGACTGACGAATACTATTTTAAGAAAAGCCACGCCACTGCCTATGCCGTGGCCATCGTGGTACAGATGAATTTGATCTGTGAAAGCATCAGCTACGGATTTACGTAGATATTTTTCTAACCAGTGTGATTGATTTACGTTTTACACGTTTGACTATGATATCATTAAGACTGGTGCAGGGACCAAACAGTACCTTGACATCTTTGGTGGCAAAGGTCTTGACCACATACCGGAAAATAGCCAGTTCTTTTGCAAGAAAGATATTGATAGGAATCTGTCTATTTGATTCCCACCACCAAGTTTCACCTAGTTCTATAAACTGTTGTTTTTCGAGATCTGTGCGAATACTACTGTAATCGTAGATACTGGTAACTTGTGCATCCTGGTTTATGATTATACCAACATATTCGTGATTTACGTGGTTGATAACGCTGATGAACGGAAAGTTTTCTTGTAGGTTAGTTGATATTCTCATTCGATAAATAATGCTAAAGGTCCGTTAATGTATGCAATTTAATCCAGTTTATTTATACTCAAATAAGTTAGATGTTTTTACCAGTTCTATGGACACTTGGTCAACAGAGAGGTATCGTAAAGTGTATAATCGCAATCTAAAAATATTTCGTGGTGTTGATAATCGCATAGACATCCAGGTTCGTAACGCAGATCAAAAAGCCAGTAACATAGTTGGCAGTACTTTGGTATTTAACCTCGTTAGCCGAGACACCAAAGATTTAGTCTTGCAGAAAGATTTCACAGCCATGGATCTTGCCACAGGCAAGGTCACCGTGACATTAACTGAGACCGAACTCGTAGACCTCGACAACGGATTCTATAATTACAGCATTATCAAAGAAATCCGTAGTACTGTGGATTCCACAGACTACAGAGTAACATCCAAGGTGCCCATGTACGTGGATGCACAGTATGACACAGTAGGCACACTAGAGATCACCGGTGATGTGTATGGTGACGTAGAACCCAGTGTGCTGGTAGACACATTCAATTATACCAACCCATTCACCCAGGGAGATTCGACTCCTAAGTTTTTCCTCAGCCAAATCATAGATGCAAGGCCTACACTGAACACTGCTAATTCCACACACACATTCCAATTCTACACCACAAACTATCAAGGCACAGTCACCATCGAAGGCAGTCTGGACACGCAGGGTGCTACACCCAGAGAGTCAAAATGGGCCACCGTGGCCACTGTAGATTTAGCCACAGCCAAATACAAAAACATCGTGGGCAAGTACAATTGGTTTAGAATCAAGCATATTCCAACTACTGCAAACACAGGAACAGTTGACAAGATATTGTACAGATAGTATACTATATGTATGACCCTTGTTGTTGACAAGTTCCGAACTCTATTACCTCCTCGTGCCAAACACAGTCCTTCAGGTTGGACGTCTTTTAACGCACCCTGTTGTCATCATCGCGGACACAAACCGGACACAAGAAAACGAGCTGGTATTCGTTTTGACAGCGACGGCATAGTCTACAACTGTTTTAACTGCAAATTCACCACTGGTTGGCAACCAGGATCACCATTCGGTGAGAAGATGAAAACACTGTGCCGTTGGATGGGCGCAGGCGAAGATACCGTAAAAGAATTAGTGTTTGAAGCGATGAAAACAGAAGGTGAAGCTTATCGACCAGCTGCATCTGCAATTCAGGTCGCATTCACAGATAAAGAACTGCCGGAGGGTGCAATGCCCTTGCTAGACTGGGTAAACAGTGAATATTACAAAGATCTGAGTCTTTTGCTAGAACCGGTGATTTCTTATGTTGTAAACCGCGGCTACGACCCCTACAAAGGCGATTTTTACTGGTCACCTAGCCCAGGATACGAAAATCGTGTTATTTTGCCTTTTAGGTGGCAGGGGCGCATAGTTGGCAATACCGCTCGTAAAATCGTCGAAGGAAAACCAAAGTATCTATCCGATCAACATCCGCATTTTGTATTCAACTTTGATCGTCAGCTAGAAGAACAGAAGTATATACTTGTCTGCGAAGGTCCGTTTGATGCATTGGCTGTGAGTGGAGTTGCATTACTCACTAATGAAATCGCTGAACAACAGAGTCGGATAATCAATAGCCTAGGAGCAGAAATCATTGTGATACCGGATCAAGACACA
>Ga0247832_1005375_pt1 | contig 14920 bp, 24 predicted proteins | sample LaCruzMarch2015__10_FD_192407 | JGI IMG/M metagenome (GOLD analysis project Ga0247832, IMG submission 192407) | Freshwater microbial communities from meromictic Lake La Cruz, Castile-La Mancha, Spain - LaCruzMarch2015_4m | ecosystem: Environmental > Aquatic > Freshwater > Lake | place: Spain... | reverse complement strand
AACGGAGAACTGGTGGTTAAAAATGATTGGCGTCATTGTAAAAAAGAAATTTTACTTTTGAGCAATGCACACCTAAGCGCACAAGGTAAGGATACTCTCAGCCGCATGGAACACTGGCTGGCCGAATTGGCAAAGAACACACGCTGGTTCAATCACGGAGATATCTTTCAAGATTATGTTGGTGGCGTAAGCGAAAAACATAAAATGGAGGATATCATGTAACTGTACTACAAAAAGTATTACAAAGTAAACTGTTATCTCATTGTATCTAGAATACAATACACTATTCATATTTTTAAAAAGGAACGTATATGAAAAAAATCTTTGCAATCTCAGCAATCTTAGCAATGGCCGTATCTACCACAGCAATGGCCGACAGCATCACTATTAGACAACAACTTGTCGATGGTGTTGGCACTACCGACTCCACTGCATACTCACTAATATACTCACACAATGTCAACAAACAGGTCAGCACAAATGTCAATTTCTCTCAGACCCAATCCGACAGTGCCAGTAAGTCAATCGGCACACGCATCGAAGGTGGATTACGTTATACCACAGAACCAATTTTTGGCAGCGTAAAAGGTACTGTTCGTGTTGGTATTGGTGAAAAATTCAGTACCAAAGGCAACACTACTTACTGGTCAGTTGAGCCCGGAATGATAGTGCCCATCGGTCCATTCAATACACGATTTGCCTATCGCTATCGTTCATCCGTGGACACAGCGCAGGGTGATCAAACAAACACTGCTCGTGTACAGGTCTCGTACGCTCTGTCAAAACAAGACAGTATTGCTGTAGGCTACGATCGCCAGCGCGGCGATAGTAATTCAAACACCACTAGACTAAGTTACACACGTAGGTTCTAAATCAACGGTAAATAAGAATATGAAAATGTACCCTGCTATTGTTGCAATCCTGATTGTGGCTTTTGTATGGATACATTTTTATATGTAAGACTGTATGAAGTAGACAGAAAAGGATTCTGGACGCGGGTGCGAATCCCGCCAGGTCCACCATAAGTATATTAGATACATTGATGTTATTATCACGGCATCGATCACTGAGAACTAGTATACTTTTGATGGGCCTGAAATAGATTCGACAGGGTCACAAGTACGGAAATGGACAGTCCGGCAAGGTAGAAGCCGTTAGGATTGGGGATTCCCGGTCGAAGACACAAAAACCGTAAATGCAAACGCAAATACAGGTGAAGTAACTGTTTCAGGCAAGAGCGTCAAGTTCTCTGCTCGTTCAGTGAAAGCCAAATCTTTCGCAGTCTAACCACTGGCGTAGGGTAAGAAATACCTAGTAACAGAAACTCAGAACCCGCTTCGGCGGGTTTCTCTATTGAGTTTGCCTATGGGCATTATTGAAATATATTTGACACAGCTTCATCAAAACCATTGACTTTGTCAAGGTATGATAGTACTATAGAAAACTTGGTTAAATCCAATTTGACAATAACTGTTGATTGTGTTATACTATAAGCATTGTAAAATAGGATGTTGTATGAACAAACGAACAGTGCATTATATAGATGTAAGCAAAATGTCAGAACAAGAACTTTGCCAGACATTGAATATCAAATATGTGCCTTGGTACAGGTCTACATTGTTTTGGGCGTTGGCCGTGTGTTTCTCTTTGCCTAGCATGATATTAATCGTGGAGATATTGAAATGAACAGACTGGAAATACTGGAAGAAGTATATGGCAAGTGTGAGTGGTCAGAATCGGCCCTGACAAATCTTCTGCGTGTGATGGAACTTACCAGACAAGATGAACAGATTCATCAGATGCAGAACATGGAAGAACATCAGCGGTTTTTGGTAGAGCAGATTGTTGACCTATTGATGATTCAGCATGAGGCAGCGGCAGGTGTCCATAACTATTGGCATGTGGCTGCAAACCTAATCAATGCAGAATATGGAGCGAAAGAATGAACATAACAAAACTTTTTGAACAACAAATTCAAGGTGGTGCCACAGACAACTGGTTCTATGGCACTGAGATTGACGGTACAGTGAGGATTGAACGACATCGTGGCACCATTGATTCATTTGCTGAACTGGCAGAATACGGAGTTACAAAATGACCCGATACGTACACATCGTACAAGTCCACCCCGTAGAAAACGGCGAACCCAACCTGCACAAGGTCAAGCATGAAATAGAGTTTCCTACCAAAGACTGGGCTATGGAATACATCTTGAATTTCAATACGCCTGGTGCTCCCTTGGAGGCTGTGTACCACGGCAGGGTCAACGATGCTACAGGGGAATTGGAATGAAACTAATGTCTCAAAAACGAGCCGATCAAAAGTTAGCAAAAGAATTGAAGCGTGAGCGTAAGAAGGCTAACAAGGCTCAGGAAGAAAAGAAAGCACAGGAGCAAAAGAAATGACCGGTCGGGGTTATAAACAATTGGCAGAGATGACAAAATGATGCTAGAAACAATATTAGATCTGGCTCATGGGTTGACCAGCTTTTTTAAATATTTCAACCAACTCTGAGTACAATGGATGCTCAGGTCTATAAATGTTATGTTGTAAAAACTCTTCTTGACTCCATGTGCCCCAGTTCCACATTTTTTGCCAGTTAATTTTTTTAATACCAAGTTCTCGACAAAGTTCAACAAATGCTGGAATTTCTTTATAATTTGTAAGTTGTACTACAAAATCTGCACTAAGAACGCAATCAACTGCTAGTTCATCAACACACTGTCGCAACCAACGAACATTAGATAACAGTTGATCCCACTGTCCGTTGACTCTTATTTTTTGGTAAGTTTCAGCGCAAGCAGCATCAAAACTTACACGCATTTCCTGTGTGTTAGGCAACAACTTAATAACTAGATCTGATTTTTTTTGCAGGTAGCTACCATTGGTTTGAATGATGTGTTTGATGTTGTCTTTTTTTCTAGCTGTTATGTATTCTAATAAGTCTAAATAAACACGACTGATAAATGGTTCACCACCACACCATCTGATAGTGACAGGTTGATTTTTAATTTGATCAATTACCAGTTGTTTTATTTGTTCTGAAATTTTATCATTGATTGGAGCCATGACATGATGAGTGTTGTTATTAATCAATTCCACTCGACAGCTAGGACAAGCAAAATTACAAGTGTAGTCAAAATCTAATATGATATTTTTTGGTATTTCAGTGACATATAGATTGTCAGAGTGAACAACTGTGTCGGGCACTTGTTCTGGACCGTCGGTTTTGTAAAGAGTAGGTGAAATGTTTCCAAAAAACCCACAAAGACGATTGTTACAATAGGTATACCGCCCGTTTGATATTTCGTTGCGAATGCTCAAGGCAATATCACTATTGAGTATCTGATAGATGTCAGTGCATTCAAGTATATTACCAACAAATTTTGGAATCCAACTTGGACTGCTACAAATAAAAACATCACCATTGGCGTTTATACCCAGGGTTTCCCATGGTACTCGACATGCTGGACCATGATATTTTTTATCAAAAAACTTCTGTTGTTGTCTTTGTTGATTGGATTGAGCTAATACATCGCCGTGCATGGTTTGAGCATAATATGTTTCTTCCATCATGCGTATGAAATCTTTTACTTCGGTTTTTATGGTGTCGTGAGAGCCAAGTTCACCATCTATCAATTGCTGATAGCTGGGCCAATCGGGTCCAGCAAATACTTTATAATCATTTTGTCCAATAATTTTGTCAAGCTGATTTTGAGTTATGTTTTTTATTTTATAGGTAACCATGTGTTTAAAGTTGCAACATTTGACGGTAACGATCTTGCCACAATTCAGCAGCCGCTTGATGTGCCTGTTCTAGAGGATGCAATAGTTCAGTAACAGGAAAATCGTTATGATAACTCCAATCTAGAAACGTTTTTCCTTCAAACGTTTCCAAGCACGGTTTAACTAGTTTTTGTAAAGCATCTACGTATACTGGTTTAGATTGTCCATAAAAATCTTTGTCAACTTCATCGAGAATATAGCTGGGTAAAGTTAATAACTCTTGTTCAGTGGTTACAGTTGGCCACAGTTGGTCTTTGTACGCCAAGTAATGCTCTACTCGATTTGACGGTGTATGGTCGATCATAGAACTATCCATGTAGGTTTGTATACTGGCAACGCCAAGATGTTTTAACCAAGATTGAACAGCATATACAGATTGCAAACTTCTAAAAATATTCCATGACTCACTTTGACCAGTATGCGCATGATAGAAAGCAATCAATTCTGTGGCCTTTTTCTCTCCTATCAGGTGCTCAAGTTTTCCCGGTACACAGGTAGGTCCTAACGTAATCCAACAATCTGCTTCTTTAAGAAAAAAATCCCATCGCATACACCAAGTCCAATTGATTACAGCCAGTGTGTCTTCTATGGGATTATTTGAAAAATAAGTATAAATTTGCTGAGCAATGTTTTCATTTCCACACCCGGCCACAGCCGTAGTTTGGTAATTGCACCCTAAATTGTGTGCTGCTCTTGCTGGCCAAGTAAGATTTTTTGGAACTTCGTTTCCAAAAACAAAGCTATCACCAAATGACACAATTTTTTTCATCTAAAAATATTTAGTGAATTTTTGGGCTGTAAGAATATATTTTTAAAACATGCCAACGTACCTATATAAATAGAAAGTGCAATCAACGTCTTTATGACGATTGCTCATCACATACCAAAAAGAGTTTGGTTAAAAATTAACTGAGATAAAGAAAAATAATGTTTGAATCAAGTTATAACACCAGTGTGGCCTACCGCAGTGCTACCGAAATCAACTCAGCAATGGGTCGTGTGTATGGACACATGAGTCTTGCTGTGATCATATCAATGATGGTCAGTTACTTTGTGGGCACCAGTCCAGAATTACTAGAATTCTTTTTTACTGGTGTACTGAAGTGGATTGTGATTTTTGCTCCGCTAGCGGCAATCTTTGGTATCAGCATGGTGTTGGCCAACAACCCCAGCAAGGGTGTAGCACAGTTATGCCTATGGGGATTTGCGGCCTTGATGGGTTTGAGTTTTGCCACAATCTTTGCGGTGTTTACCATGGGATCGATTGTGTCAGCATTCATGGGTGCAGCCGTCCTGTTTGGTGTAATGAGTGGCTATGGTTATTTTACCAAACAAAGTCTTGACAGTGTTGGCAAGTTTATGTTTGTGGGCTTGATTGCCATTGTGATTGCCAGCATTATTAATATCTTTATCGGATCAACAGTGATGCAGATGGTGATCTCCGCGCTGGCCATCATTATCTTCTCAGGCCTAACTGCCTATGACACACAGAAGATTCGTGAAGAGCTTAGTATGGAGACCAGTGATTCAGCAGAAATTCGTGGAGCACTGACCTTGTACATGGACTTTATCAACTTGTTCTTGAACCTGTTGCAGTTGCTTGGTGATAGAAAAGAATGAGTTATATTGTGGGATCTCTTCCGCCCATCAAATGTTGGGTGAAGCGAGAATTTCTCTACAACTTTGAAAAGGGTCACGGAGAATTAGAACCTGCCATCTGGGTCAGTATTAAAGCCTTGCGTGGACAAGTGTTTCGTATTGAATCTCTACTACCCAATTATGGAGCACTGTACGATAAACTACCTATTCATGCTTATGTATGGCAAGAGAACTACACAGGCACGTTGCCTATAGATACCTTACAACTTTGGGACTGCATGGGCTATCGTTTCACCATCATTGAAAAAATAGGCCTACGTAACCTAGGCGTCAAGTTCCTGGGCAAAGATCGAGAATGGCATCACGGAACCTATTTGTTCACAGTGGACTTTTGTGCTGACGGCATGGACGTAGACACAGGCTTTACTGAAGTTGCCGAAGAACACAAAAGTTTCAACTTTATCCGATTGGAAAACGGCCAATTTGCTTGCCAACCCAACAACAGATGCTTGTGGTATGATCAGAGCCTAATCTCAGGTGTGACCAAATTTCCAGATTTCCAAGCCGCACAAACCATATTCACAGTGGACGGCACACGCAAATGGACCGCAGGAGATGATTGGTTTTATGATATAGAGGAAAGAAAAGAATGACGTTTATTGAATCAGTAAAAGAAATAAATTCTTTACACCGATCCAGATAATTTTTCTTTGATATAATCCTCTATTTGGCTAAAGTACTAAACAGTTAATTGCTGAACCATTGTTGTTTTAATGCAGTGCGGATCTTGGCAACAAGTTCTGAACTTGTCTTTGTAGGGTCTATTTTGGCCAACACGACATAGCGTGGCTCAGTATCAAAGTTTGCAATGCTGTGAACAAACGACTGATTGTTCAACATGTACACCGACCCCACCTGGTGGTGCAACAGTCCACTAGGCCATATTTTAAGATTGGCCTGGCTCGAATGCAGAGGAATCCATATGTGAATCATGGTGTCTGACATCATCAACGGATCTTTATGTGGTTCAAGATAGCCGCCGGGTTCCAGTTTGGCTATTTTTAATCCGTGGATACCGTCAAACCCCATCTGTTCTAGTTGAATCTTTAGGTCATTAGGTGCATCTGTGTGTATATGTCTATATTGAGAATCTAGTTCAACAGCAGATGAGTTGTCTAGCAATTTTCTACGCTGAGGATAAGTTCCAGACAGTTGTAGATCTTGTTGACCGTGCCTTGACGGTTGTTTGTACCAGGCTCGGCCAGAGTTTTGTGCCTGCTGTTCAATCTGTGATGCATTCCAGGCCGAAACAAAACGATCATCGTTTTTCTTTGCCCAAGCCAGTAAGGTGGCAGGATCAACGCCAAGATCAAGTTCTAGTATGGGAATTTCTTGTGTGGTCCAAAACGACTGCCATACAGTGTCAAAATCTTGGCTGGGCTGCCATCCGGGAAAGTCTGCTTGAAAAAACTGTTCAGTTAGTGCGTTCATTGTCGTAGTTGGTGATGTACCATTGCCAGACTGGTGTAGTGAATTCTAAGCGACAGCAGCCGTTAAGTCTGATGTCGGTGCCGCCCGGCCGGTATATTTTTTCAATGGCATGACCTTGTGATTGCATACGATCCACCCATTCGTCACTCATGGCATGTTCAAACTCACTGCAAAGGTACAAGGCAGTTTGACAGGCAATACCATCAATTTCAATTTCTTGGACCTTGCACCAGTGATCAATCCATTCACTGTTGTGTTGGACCATATCGTGATCAGTTTTGTCACGTTGCCAAATTTCAATAATATTGCGGTCTAGCAGGTCACCTGTGGCAGTTACAATCACATTGGTCTGGTACTGCGATACCTGATGTTCCTGTTCGATCTGCATTGCCAACTGTTGGCCATTGAGCCAAAATTCCAGCACAGGTCGACGTTGTGCTGAGTGGTATTCCACAAAAAATCGCAGTGTAGTCATGTGAAATATTTAGCCAGCGACCAGTTGACAAAATAATTAACATATAGTATAATATAAACAAGTCAGAAATGCGAGTGTGGTGAAATAGGTAGACACAAGAGACTTAAAATCTCTCGCTCGCAAGAGCATGCCGGTTCGATTCCGGCCACTCGCACCACGATATAAATAGATTTAAGCCCTTATAGCTCAGCTGGTAGAGCAACTGATTTGTAATCAGTAGGTCCCGTGTTCGAATCATGGTGGGGGCACCAAACATTGCCTGGATAGCTCAGGGGTAGAGCGTCTCCTTTACACGGAGAGGGTCCGCGGTTCGAAACCGTGTCCAGGTACCAAGTTAGTATGCGGGGTTAGTTTAATGGCAAAACAGCAGATTTCCAATCTTCGGTCGAGAGTTCGATTCTCTCACTCCGCTCCATTATAAATAAGTATGCTACCATTTAAAAAACCATTAAAAATTTATCTGTTTAAAGATAAACAGTCAGTTGATATCACCATTCGCATCACGGATGCACATGCACACACGTATGCGATGTCTGCAGAACAGTTTGAATATCTACTAGATAATTGGCTTGATAACAACGGTTGTTCTTTTACAACACCTAATCAGCATTGGTTTATTCATTACAAAACCACAACGCCTAGGCCCGAAAGTGCCGCAGCAAGTTATGTAAGGATATCTGTGAATCATCAGCAGTACAGAGTTGATCACAGCGATATGACGGATTTAGTAAAAGATTATTATTTTCAAAAAAATAATAAAATGTATTGGGATTAATCAAAATGCAAATATCGAGAGCTGAACAAAGTGTTATAAGACATAACCTAGAGCAATATCGTAATCAACAGATACAATTGGAAAAAAATCGTACTGAGGATTACAACAAAGTAATTGAACGCCGCAGAGCAGAGCAAATTGTGGCAGATCGAGTGCGTCGAAATCTTCGGTTAGATTTGGACAAAGGCCGACACATTGACATAGAATGTTAAGGACGAATAATGACTGTGAAAATCTGGTCTGCTATTGATGGCAGTACACTTAAATCTTTGCCCAATGCCGCCAAGGGTTACGAACAACGGATTACAATCCCGGAGTTCACATTCCTTGGGGTTAAAAATCAGCCAGACTTTGGCAACATCACTATTTGGTTCTATGGTAAAGATCGTACCATTGAACTGAAAAGTTTAAAAGAGTATTTGTTTCAATATAGAGATACGGTAATCAGCTACGAACGAGCCTTGGATGTGATGTACAAGGATTTGGTCAAGGCGTATGATCCAGATCGAATTCGTATTGAAATTGAATTCAGACCACGGGGTGGTATCAGCAGTTGTATGACTGTAGACAGTGATTGGGGTCACCTGGGTGGTTCCGATGTGCTGTGGCAACATCACAAAAACTAAAAGGAAAACATGGATTACAAAGTAAAAGACATCGGCTTGGCCGATTGGGGTCGTAAAGAAATTGCCATTGCCGAACACGAGATGCCGGGACTTATGGCCATTCGTCGTGAATACGCAGGACAGACGCCGTTGGCAGGCGCACGTATTGTGGGCAGTCTGCACATGACCATTCAAACAGCAGTGCTGGTCGAGACCCTGATTGACCTGGGTGCCACAGTGCGTTGGAGCAGTTGCAATATCTTTTCTACACAAGACCAGGCCGCGGCTGCTTTGGCTGCGCGAGGCATTCCTGTGTTTGCTTGGAAGGGCGAAACCGAAGAAGAGTATTGGTGGTGCATTGAGCAGACTGTGCGTGGTGCAGATGGATGGACTCCCAACATGATTTTAGATGATGGACATGACTTGACTGGCTATATCCATGATCGGCATCCTGATCTCATTCCTGGTATCAAAGGTGTTACAGAAGAAACCACCACAGGTATTCACAAGTTACTGGAACGCATTGCCGCAGGTACACTGTTAATGCCGGCTATCAACGTAAACGATTCAGTGACCAAGACCAAGTTTGACAACTTATACGGTTGCCGAGAGAGTTTGGTAGATGCTATCAAACGTGCCACCGATGTCATGATTGCAGGCAAAGTTGCAGTGGTAGCCGGCTACGGAGACGTGGGTAAAGGATCCGCACAGGCCCTACGAGCACTGAGTGCGCAGGTTTGGGTTACAGAAGCAGATCCCATCTGTGCATTACAAGCTGCCATGGAAGGTTATCGTGTGGTCACAATGGAATATGCCGCTGACAAAGCCGACATCTTTGTCACTGCCACTGGCAACGTGGATGTTATCACTCGTGCTCACATGGATGCAATGAAAAACAATGCTATTGTGTGTAACATTGGTCACTTTGACACAGAGATTGATGTTGCAGGTATCAAGGACTGTGAATGGGAAAACATCAAGCCACAAGTGGATCATGTTATCTTCCCCAGTGGCAAGCGCATTATCTTGTTAGCCGAAGGTAGACTGGTTAACTTGGGTTGTGGCACTGGCCATCCCAGCTTTGTGATGAGCAACAGCTTTACCAACCAAGTGATGGCACAGATTGATCTGTACAACAACACCAGCAAATACGAAACAGGTCGACTATACCTGTTGCCCAAGCACCTGGATGAAAAGGTTGCACGCCTGCACCTAGGACAAATTGGTGCAGAACTCACTACCATGACTGAAAAACAGGCCGCATATATTGGTGTCACTGTTGCAGGTCCATTCAAGCCAGAAACGTATAGATACTAAGGTTGACCAAAAAGTCATCTTGTGCTATACTTGTTATTTAAAGAAAGGAGTACAAGATGCCATCAGTATTTTTAGTCAGTGACACACACTTTGGACACGTCGGCGTCTGTCGCTTCACGCACCCAGACGATTCCAATATAAAATTACGTCCCTGGGATGATCCTGACGAAATGGATGAAGAAATGATCCGTCGTTGGAACGACCGTGTGCGTCCTTCGGACAAGGTGTACCACTTGGGTGATGTAGTAATCAATCGTAAGGCCTTGAAAACATTGGCTAGATTGAACGGGGACAAAGTGTTGATCCGTGGCAACCATGATATCTTCCGTGACGACGAATACCGCGAGTACTTTCGTGAGTTGCGGGCATACCATGTGATGAACGGACTTATTTTAAGTCATATTCCGGTCCACGAAGCAAGCCTTGGTAGGTTTGGTTGTAACATACACGGACACTTGCACGCCAGTCGTGTAAAGCGGGCTCGTGGTGTTGATGCCAAGACCGGAACTGTATTGTACAGTGATGGAATTGACCCTCGTTACCATTGTGTATGTGTGGAACAGACCGACTTTGCCCCGATCTTGTTTGAAGACGTAATCAAACGCATAGAAGCAGAAGGCGGTGTAGTAGGTTTTAAAAACGGCAATGGACCCACAATGTAGTGTTGCGTAAAAACAACACTACATTCTGCTTAAAAAATAGACACTTTTAGCCTGGTTGACCCATAATTCCCATTTTGCTATAATACTTGTATTGTAACTTAATTAGGAGCCAACTATGCATACATACACAAAACAAGCCGAACTTGCCTGGATCGACACTAACGACATTGGTGAACACATTGAGGACTTTGGCGACGAAACCCTGAACAAGGCGTTTGGCAAGTTCTGCATTATGGACGACCAGATGGCCCTCCACAAAGTACTAGAAGACGAAGTAGGCTACGACAATGACGAGGTTGACCCCGGGCACGTAGATATTGTGCAAAAAACAGTGGAAGAAACTCTTAAACAAGTTAACCTTGTGTTTAAGAACTTGGGCATTGCCCTGGAGTTCAAACAGGCCGACATGGTGGAGTACACTGCCTACATGCTCACAGGCAAAGGCGACACAGAAGAAGATATGGGTGTACGCATCCGTAGGCTGGTTGACGGAAAAACAGTTTAACAGTATAATACATACATTCACTAGCAACAAGGAAACACTATGTCAGATACCCGTACAGTTACGTCCACCCAGGCTCGCAAGAGTTTGCTTAAGGCATTTAAAGTTAAGCGTCCATTGTTTTTGTGGGGTCCTCCCGGTATCGGCAAATCCGAACTGGTAGAGGAACTTGCAAACGAACTAGGTGGCATTATGTACGACTGCCGCTTGGGCCAGATGGAGCCCACAGACATTCGAGGCATTCCTTTTTACAACAAAGAAATTGGTAAGATGGACTGGGCACCTCCGATCGACTTGCCGGACGAGGAAACTGCCAGCCAGTATCCCATTGTGGTGTTGTTCTTGGACGAGATGAACAGTGCCGCAGGCAACGTACAGGCAGCCGCTTACCAACTTATTTTGAACCGTCGTGTAGGCAAATATAAACTGCCAGACAATGTTGTCATGGTAGCCGCAGGCAACAGAGAAAGTGACAAAGGCGTTACCTATCGTATGCCTACTCCGCTTGCCAATCGTTTCATCCACCAAGAGATGAAGGTAGACTTTGCCAGTTATCAGGCCTGGGCTGTACAACACAACATCCACAAAGACGTTGTGGGCTATTTGAGCTTTGCTAAACAGGACCTGTACGACTTCGACGCCAAGAGTGCCAGTCGTGCCTTTGCTACACCGCGCTCATGGACCTTTGTGAGCCAGTTGTTAGATGACGAGGACACAGACAACGACACCCTGACCAACTTAATTGCTGGTACCATTGGCGAGGGTCTTGCTGTTAAGTTTATGGCTCATCGTAAGATCAGTTCTAAACTGCCCCGGTCCGAGGACATCTTGAGCGGCAAGGTAACCGACCTGTCAGTTAAAGAAGTCAGTGCCATGTACAGTTTGGTTATCAGTATGTGCTACGAGCTCAAAGATGCAGTGGCCCGTAAAGTGCCAGACAAAGAGTTCCATACCATGTCCGACAACTTCCTGGGCTACATGATGAAGAACTTTGAAACAGAACTAGTCGTTATGGGTGCTCGTATTGCATTGACAACATACGACTTGCCATTCCAGCCTACCAAGCTCAAGAACTTTGACGAGTTCCACAACAAATACGGCAAGTATATTTTGCAAGCCAGATCTTAATTAAGGAATTGTATGAGCGCCAAAAAAGGTACCACCGCAGATTCTAAAGACAACGACAAGTTTAAAGATCTCATTGGTAAAATGGATCCCAAACTGGATCGAGAAGTACGAGAAATCTTAACCACTGCTCGTGTGGGCCTGTTGCTGAAGGCTTCATTCTTTGGTAACTTGGCCACTCGTTTGAAACTGGTCAATGCAGACGAATGGTGTGCCACTGCCGCAACAGATGGACGTAATTTTTATTACAATTGCAAGTTCATTAAAATGCTCCGGCCCAAAGAAGTGGAGTTCTTGTTTGGACACGAGGTGTTGCATTGTGTATATGACCACTTTGGACGCAGAGGTGAACGAGATCCCATGCTGTGGAACATTGCAGACGACTATTGTGTAAATGGTGACTTAAAGAAACACGGTGTTGGCGAGTTCATCACCAGTGTTCCTTGCTTGTATGACAAAAAATACGAAGGCCTGTGTGCTGAGGAAGTGTACGATATCCTGTATGAGAAAGCAGACAAGATCGACATTGGCAAGTTGATGGACCAGATGATTGACGAGCACCTAGACGGCGAAGGCGATCCTGATGGCGATGGCGATGGCGAAGACGGAGACAAAAAAGGCAAGGGTCGTCCCAAGTTGAGTGCCGAGGATCGTCAACAGATCAAAGACGAGATCAAAGAAGCCATGCTGGCAGCAGTGGCCGCAGATGCAGATGGTGCCGGCAACTTGCCAGCAGGTGTCCGTCGTATCTTAAAGGACTTGACAGAGCCCAAAATGAACTGGCGCGAACTGCTCCGTATGCAGTTAGAAAGCACTATTAAGAGTGACTATACCTGGATGAAAACCGGCCGCAAAGGCTGGGACATGGATGCCATCATGCCCGGCATGAAGCTGGAGCCCATGATCGATATTGCAGTGGCCATTGACACGTCAGGTTCTATTGGTGAGGACATGTTAAAAGACTTCCTGGGCGAGATCCAAGGCATTATGGAATCGTTCCCTGCATATAAGATCCATGTTGTTAGTTTTGATACAGAAACTTATAATCCTGTACAATACGATAGTGACAACTTGGACACAATCTGTGACTACGAACCAGCAGGTGGTGGTGGTACAGATTTTGATTGTGTGTACCAGTATTTAAAACACAACGAGATCGAGCCCAAACGCTTGGTCATGTTCACAGACGGTTATCCGTTTGGTAGCTGGGGCGATGAGAACTATACAGAAACAGTGTTCATTTTGCATGGTACCAGAACTATTGTTCCTCCATTCGGGCAATATGCCTACTACGGTGAAGAAGAAGATTGAGGGGTGCCAGAATGAACAAGCGTAAAATCACCACTCGTGTTATTCTTGATGGTGTTGTAGATAATACCTTTACTCAAATGCGACAAATATACTCTGACGAAAAGGGTGAGTATGTAAATTGCAATCGCAATCGATATCACATTAAGAATGATAGTTTTGACATTGTTTATACTACAGGTCGGGTAATTTCAGTATCGGAGTTGAAGAATGAACAAACGAATTAAACAACTTGCTCTTGAGGCTGACGAATACTGTAGGGACTATGTGCCCAACTGGAATATGGACGACTACAATCTAAAGTTCGCCGAGTTGATTGTGCGGGAATGTGCTGAACAAATTAAGACACAAGGTATCAGCGCCTCTAGTGAGGGTTATGGCGGTTATGAAATAGGATTTAACGCAGGGTTATTTCATGCCCTTTACACAACCAAACAACATTTCGGAGTTGAAGAATGACGGCATTTTGGATTCAGTTCAGCATTATGATTGCAATAGTAGTCTATGTGGCAGTGACAGTTTTACCAGATTTATGGAATGACTGATCAATTTGTCCTAAGTCGCCAATTTTGAGTGCATTACACAGTGAAAAACATTTTCACTGTGTATTTTTTTATTAAATATCTATATGGAAAACAAAGAAATTACTATTGCCGATTTAAATCTGTTAAAAGATATCGTTGACTTAGCAAGCACCCGCGGTGCTTTCCGTGCCGCAGAAATGAAGGACATTGGAGAAGTTTACGACAAACTAACCAGTTTCCTTGACGCAGTAGTAGCACAAGCCAAGGCCCAGGAAGAATCTGCGGCCAGTAACATACAAGGAGAGTAACAATGGCATTTATGAAACACGTTGGTAAACACGGTGACCGCAAGGTCTGCATCCTGTTCCGTCAAGTACCCGGAGAAGATCACATGAGTCTGGTTGTCTATCCCGAAACGCTACAGGCACACTGGCAAGATGCTGTGCAAAAGGTATTAGAAAGCACAGTTGGTCAAAGTGCAGAAGAATTTGCTGATGCACTGCATCGCAGTTACTTTCCAGATGGACGTCCTATCTTAGAAACTCTGCATCAAGAGCGCATGATTAAGAAAGTGCGGTCAAGCGACATTATTGTTACACCTACAGGCGAAGCAAAGATTCGGTTGGATGAACTCAACAAGATGTTGAACGAAATGAAAACTGGCGAAGAAGCAATCAAGCGCATGGCACAGAATGATGCCAGCCGTGGAATGGTAGCACCCGAAGTCAAACGCAAGGCCGAAGCAGAATAC
>Ga0247832_1005372_pt1 | contig 14923 bp, 7 predicted proteins | sample LaCruzMarch2015__10_FD_192407 | JGI IMG/M metagenome (GOLD analysis project Ga0247832, IMG submission 192407) | Freshwater microbial communities from meromictic Lake La Cruz, Castile-La Mancha, Spain - LaCruzMarch2015_4m | ecosystem: Environmental > Aquatic > Freshwater > Lake | place: Spain... | reverse complement strand
ACATTATTCATCCAAAGTTTTGCATCGTGAATAATTGAACCCGATGGAAGCGAAAATTTATATTCTGCCTCAAGTGAATCAGTGCTATTGGCCAATGATGTGTTTTGAGCTGAGATTTCGAGCAAAATATCAATATTTGTAAAATTGCCTGCTGGGGTTATTGTTAATTGTATATTTTCAAATTTTCCAGCGGTTTTAGTCCAATTTCCTTGTTCTGGATTTAAAACCTTCAGGCCATCATCATAATAGTTTTGAGCTTGGATTTGAAAAGAACATACAAGGATAGTGAATAGGATAAAATGTTTGACATTGATAAGCGTTTTCATAAAATAGTTTTTAGTTGGTACATATTTTATGACGAAAGCAAAAATAGTATTGTTAGCGAAATGCTAAAATGTTTAAATTTTTTTTAATTTATAAAAATTAATAAGCGGACTTTGACAAGAAAACTTTATCAAAATGTATTTTGTAGAATTGTATTTTGGCCATTTAGAATTGAGTAAAATTAAAAATTATGAAACCTTATTTTAAAATATGAGTGGCTAATTTTAAGGTTAAGTATTGTATTAAACTCGTACTCCAAATAAGTATCCTACAAGTGCTGAAAGTCCCATGGCTATTGTACCCCAAACTACGATGCGAAAGACAGCTTTACCTATATTGGAGCCGCCAGTATAGGCAGATATGGCACCAAGGATAATTAAAAAAATGATCGTAAATCCATACAACCAATATTCTAATCCTTCTATAGGTGCAAACAATACCACCAATACGGGCAAAATACCACCAATGGTAAATGATGCGCCAGATGCTAATGCAGCTTGTATTGGATTTGCTTGACTAATTTCATTGATACCCAATTCGTCTCTGATGTGAGTACCTAAAGCATCTTTTTCAGTGAGTTCAATGGCTACTTGCATGGCTGTTTCTTTTTTCAATCCTCTTTTTTCGTATATCTGTGCCAAGATTTTTAATTCCTCATCAGGCATTTCTGCAAGTTCCTTTTTTTCTCTTTCGATATCTGCTTTCTCTGTATCGGTTTGTGAGCTTACTGATACATATTCTCCTGCAGCCATTGACAATGCTCCTGCTACAAGACCTGCTACAGCAGCCAATACAATTGGTTCTCTGGATATACTTGCCGTTGTGACGCCAATCGCAAGGCTAGAAATTGAGATTATTCCATCATTTGCGCCCAATACAGCTGCTCTCAACCAATTGCTTCTGTGGATGTAATGATTGTCTAAATAATTGTCTATTGTAATCATGCTTTATGATTTCTGTTTACTATAAAGTTACGTCAAAATAAATTTATAATTTAAACAAGTTTTATATGAATAGCTGATTTAAATTTAAATGTGAGATTAATTAAGTTTGATATAAATTACAATTATGTACAAAATGTTATTGATTTAAGTTACTTATTAAGCAACTCAATATTTTGGTTTTCGAAGTTGAGTATAATTGATATTAATATAGGGTTTAAGATTTAAAAATATTGTTGATGTATAATTATTTTATACTCTTATAAAAATAAACAGCATTAAAAGGTATTATTTACTATTCATCATATCCACTTTAAGTTTTTTCTCTTGTAAAAGACAAACTATTATCATTCAAAACCCTTCACAAACTGAAAATGAACCTTTAATTAGTAAAATACAAGTTGTACATGCTTCTCCTGGAACAACAGGTGTCAAATTGTGGCAAATGATATGACTCAGCAGGCCGTAGACTATTAAAATAAAAGTTTTTCACACGTACTAAAACTATCTTAGTCACTAACTTTTGTGCCAAATTTAAAAGCCAATAACAAAATATAATTTCAGAGAAGGCATAAAATATAAATAGAAAATTAGTAAAAGAGATCAGCCTTTCCAAGGTATTGCACAAAAAAAGTATACAAAGTCCATAAATAAGCAAAGCTGATGCATGAAGCTCATGATAAGCAAACTGCACATGTTTGGGTTGACGAATAAAGGCAGCAACAAAAGCAAAAACTGCTACACATGTCATTGAAATACCCAATGTCATTTGTATCAATTTAAATGAACTTTGTTGTGAAAGTATTAGAAATATACCCTCTAATAATATAATGGTACCATAGATGTATATTGGGATTTTTTTATTCATATGTGCATTTTTTTGTTTGAATTATATATGAATTAAAATTTTATGAATTAGGTTTTTACTGAAGTATCTTACTGTTATAACATGGTCTTATTACACAGAATTTCTTTGTGAACAAAGCTAGATCATCTTTTAGCCTTATCTTTTACACTTAAGATTAATATTTATAACTTTTGATAAGCTCAATTTCATATTATCGAAAAAATCATCTTTATTTATGTGCTATGCTTAAAAATTTCACAACCTCAAAATGTGGTTTCACTATACAGAATATTACTTACACTAACTGCTTATTTATATTCATGCAATTCAATAGAATATTGCACTAAAATTATAAATATGACACATTCTTTTATTCAATTCAAGTCAACAATACGTTTTGTATTGTTATGTTTTCTTGCACTCAGCTTAGGTAGTGCATCACTTCAAGCACAATCGTGCGATATAACCCAAGGTCTAATCCACGAATGGAAATTTGACGGGAATACAACGGATAATATAGGAGGGAATTCGCCCTCTGGTTCGTTTAATTATACCAATGATAGAAATGGTAACAGCAATAAATCTTTGAATTTCCCTACAATGACAAGCGCTACTTATTTGACCAACACTATACCTGTAACTTCTGTAACTGATATCACTATGAGTTTTTGGGTTAAAACACCTGGTTATTACTTAGGTGCATCATGGGGCTATTTTGGACACAATTCTGCAGGTAATACTTTTCTAGGTATTTATGCCGACAATCCTACCACGCCTCTTGCTGATGGTGCATTTGGACTATGGAATCCAACTCAAGGGGTTGTGATGCAAAATGGCTTTACTGCGAAATTTAATACATGGTATTATGTGGCTTATGTCAAAGAAGCTGATTCTGTAAGTTTGTTTGTCAACGGTAAATTCCACTGTAAAGCACAAATCAATAATTTGGCGATGTCCGAAATTCGCTATTTGCAAGGTAGAGGAGTTGGCAATACAACTTTGCCTGGTGTGTATGACGACTATAGAATTTACAATCGTGCTATCACCGCTGCTGAAGTTGATACGTTGTTTAGTCGTTCGTATCTTCCGTTTTATGAAGGTGAAATAAAAAATGTAAACTTATGTTCTTCCAATTTTGGAAGCTTTCTTACAGCACCAAGCAATCTTGGAATATATACTTATCAATGGTTGAAAAACGGAAATCCACTTTCAGGAGAGAATATGGATAAATTATATTTTCATACACCTTCTCCATCAGATGCCGGTAATTATCAAGTCGTATTAATAAACGACTGTGGGTTAACAGATACTACAGATATTGCAACGGTTACTTTTGGAGCACTTCCTAATTTTAATATAAACCTTACTCAAGACATCTTGTTTAATGGTGGTGCATATAATGGATTTTCATTGCTTACACCGCCTACGGCTACAGATGTCAATACGAGTGTAGACCGATTTGGTGTGAATGGACGTGCCGTTCAAGTTAAAACCAAAGCTGGAGGTATTTCACTTTCAACACCTTTTAACGATACATCATCTACGATTTCATTGTGGTATCAATACAATTCTGCTGGGAATTCAAATTTGACTTATATCTTGGGAGCACCAGCACTTGGAGCAACAAACAATGCTAGTTTTTCTCCATTAGGTGTAAGTATCAACAATGAGTTGGGTATTATATCTACTGGTGGTACGGGCGGATTTTGGGGTAGCGGTGTTTATCTCGAAAATTCTAAATGGTATCATATTACAGCCGTTATCAACTCCAATGTTTGTCGTATCTATGTCAACAGTGTATTAGTTAAAACATATACGAACTTACAGTTGCTTACAAACTACCCAATAACTCATGTAGGCAATACAGGTCAAGGTGCTATAGCGCCGTACCGAGGAGCTATGGGTATGATCGATGATATACGATTCTACAATACTGCTTTAGGTCAACAAGCTATTTATGATTTATATTCTGAAATGTATTTAAACTGGTCTTATAGCTTAAGTGCATCTACAACGTTTTGCAAAGGTGCACGTGTGCCTATAGAAGCTAAACCTCAATCAGGAAATCCATCAGTGACATTTACTTACAAATGGAAAAAAGACAATGTATACCTTGAAAACAATGAAATCTATACCGGAGTTACAGCAAAATTGTTGGAAATCAAAACGTTGACCGCAGCAGAACAAGGCTTATACCAATGCGAGGTGTTCAGCAACGAAAACTGTACACAAATCAATACATCAAATATCTCAATATTGGTAAATACTGCGGATAGTATTGGAATGGATTTGACCGTAACACAACCTTCATGTGGTACTCCCGGAAATATTGTTTTTACAGCTACGAATGCAGCTGCAATTAACTATTCTTTGAATGGTACATTTGTCAATCAGATTCCATCTGCTTCATGGCCATTTACATTGTCCAATTTGACAACTGGTGTATACGATTTCATAGCCATTCATCAGTCAAATGGATGTGCTGTAAGCAAACGTGTCTACATCAATTCTGCTTCTAAAGATTCTTTATACACAATTGCAGGTAATCTTGAATGTAGCAATGGCAACACTGCTGTAGAAGCAGAGGCATGCAACGTGAGTGGTAATGCATGGTATAATTTATACGATAAAGTTACAGGCTTATTGATTGGGTCGGTTAATCCACAAGGTCAAAATCTTGGTAATGTTACAATGACGCTTTACAACGAAAAAGACAATGCAGCAGCTATTATGGCCAACAATAATTTAAATCAATTTAATATGAATTACTTACACAAGTCATTTGTAATAAATTCTAGCAATGCACCTGTTAGCAATGTGAATGTTCGATTTTACTATACCGACCGCGATTTATTCACGATGAAAAATGCCATTGGTTGTTCAAACTGTACAGCTTCAGATATGGTGGTGTCACATGTGTCTAATGTAAGTTCCGATTGTAATGCAAGCAACAATATGGGCGGTAACTTACGTTTGTATTGGAGCAAAAATCCTGCAAATACAGTATCGGAAACAATGCACGTACAGTCTTACTTGCAATCTCCCGCAAATGCAATGTATGGCAATGTAAATCTTCAAACAGTAGGCGGTAGCAACAGTCAAGGAACTGCTTTAGGTGGTCGTTATTTCGAAATCGTTACCAGCTCATTCAGTGAATTCCGTATGCACATGGCACCAAATATTCCATTGCCAGCAACGATGAATACGTTCGATGTACAATTGGTCAACGATCAATCTGAATTGACTTGGGAAACTATGCAAGAAACCAATGTTTTACATTTTGAAGTCGAGAAAAGTAATGATGCTAAGAACTGGAGCTTACTAAAAACAGTGCAAGCTAATGGCAATTCAACTACACCTAGTCAATATGAAACCTTGGATCAAACACCAGGTATTGGCAAAACATACTACAGAATCAAAACATTGGATATTGATGGTAAGTTCCAATACTCAATCGTAAAAGATGTATATCGCCATGCTTCTGGTAGCATTACCATGTATCCAAATCCTGCGAATCACACTTTGTATGTATCAACTGATAATATCCAATTGCCAGCTACATTGCAAATTGTTTCTTTGGATGGCAAAATATTGTCACAATCAACTTTATTGAACACGATCAATACCTTAAATGTAGCATCATTATATGCTGGTATGTACTTAGTCAAAATAACAGATAAAGATGGTGTCATCCACATGAATAAATTAGAAAAACAATAAGTTCTATTTAGAATTTATCCTCTATTAAAAGCACTCAAAAAAGAGGCTATTCAAATTTGAATAGCCTCTTTTTCATTTATGGATAAAATCCTAAACACTCCAAATTTACTTTCCTTTACATATCCTCATCATTCCCATCATCACCACCACTAAACATACTGCCAAACAAATCCTTAAACGTAAATCCTCTTTCCAGCGAATGTTTCCCTATCAGTGAATGTTCCGATAGTCCAAACAAAACAAATTCCATCATAGTCAATTTCGTTTCGGGTTTAAGTTTTGGCATATACGAGTCTACAAGTGCCTCTAATCCTGTTACTTGTTTGAGTGATTTTTTGTATGTGTCAAAGCTTGCAGAACCCAGTATATCCACTTCATTCCCTTCCGAAAACCATTCAATGATAGACTGGTATGGACTCACTTCTTTTTTCTTTTTTAATTTGGCTGGGTCTGGAAACATCGTCACAAATTGATTGCGTATAGCTTTGCTTAATAGATTCAATGCTACCACGCCGCTACCTTCCTGTTCGCCTTCGTATACCAATTCAATTTTGCCATTTACAGCAGGCACTATGCCTATTAGGTCGCTAATGCGAGCCTCTGTTTTGGCTTCGCCATTCATCAATGCTCTTCGTTCGGCAGTACTTACCAAGTTTTCGTAAGCAGAAATAGTCAAACGAGCAGATACGCCACTTTTAGAATCCACAAATTCGCTCTCACGCGCTTCAAACGCCAATCGTTCTATCAATATTGCTGCCAATTCACCTACCTGTACACGCTTTTGTTGTTCAGGATTGATGCGGGCTTCTTGCTGTGTAATTTGTTTCGAGATATCTATCGATTTGGGATAATGTGTCAATATTTGACTCCCTATTCTATCTTTCAATGGGGTCACAATGCTGCCTCTGTTGGTGTAATCTTCGGGATTGGCTGTAAATATAAATTGAATGTCCAATATCAATCGCAATTTGAATCCACGGATTTGGATATCACCTTCCTGCAATATATTAAAAAGAGAAACCTGTATCCGCGCTTGCAAATCCGGTAATTCGTTGATCACAAAAATACATCGATTACTGCGCGGGATAATAGCATAATGAATTACACGCTCATCAGCATAACTCAGTTTTAAGTTTGCTGCTTTTATAGGATCTACGTCGCCTATCAAATCAGAGATAGATACGTCTGGTGTAGCCAATTTTTCCACGTAGCGCTCCGATCTATGTAGCCAAGCTATTGGCGTATTATCGCCATGGGTAGCAATCATTGTTTTGCCATAGTTTGATATAGGCGCAAGCGGATCGTCATTTAATTCGCTCCCTTCTATAATGGGCATATACTCATCTAGGAATTCTGTCATTTGACGGGCTATTCTAGTTTTAGCTTGGCCGCGGAGTCCCAATAAATTAATATTGTGACGAGATAGTATAGCTCTTTCTATCTCGGGTATTACAGTATCTTCAAAGCCAACTATGCCTATAAAGACAGGCTCTTTCTGTTGGATTTTTCGAATCAAATTTTCTCTTAACTCATCTTTAATACTTCTACTTATATATCCACTTTGTTTGAGTTCTCCCAGTGTTTTAATGTCTTTTTTTATCATTGCTTAAAACTTCTTTTTTTTGTTTCGTTCAAAATCTTGAAATATAAATTCGCCCAATCCCATCAGTGAGGTATAAAAGGCTTTGCCTTGATTCGCTTCTGTAAAGTCATGCACAAACTCTTGTAGGTATGGATCGCTGGCTACCATAAACGTTGTAATGGGTATTTTTAAACGGCGACAACTTTGTGCAAGCGTAAAACACTTATTGAGTATTTTTTGATCCAAGCCAAAGCTGTTTTTATAATACCGACCGCCTTCTTTCAAACAGGTGGGCTTGCCATCCGTTATCATAAATATTTGCTTATTCGCATTCTTGCGTCTGCGAAGCAAATCCATAGCGAGTTCCAGCCCGGCCACAGTATTGGTATGATATGGACCTACTTGAAGGTAGGGCAAATCCTTCAGTTCCACCTGCCATGCATCATCGCCAAATACGAGTATATCCAGCGTGTCTTTAGGGTATTTTCGTTTTATCAATTCAGCAAGCGCCATGGCTACATTCTTAGCAGGCGTTATTCTATCTTCGCCATACAGTATCATGGAGTGTGAAATGTCTATCATCAAAACGGTAGACGTCTGTGTTTTATGTTCCTTTTCATGTACTTCAAGATCTTGCTCGGTGAGGTTAAATTCGCCAATGCCGTGGTTAATTTGAGCATTCTTCATCGACTCTATCATAGATATTTGCTCCAGCGAATCGCCAAATTGAAATGGTCTGTTATCACTACTCAACTCTTCACCTCGACCCGTATATTTTGTAGCATGATTACCGGATTTACCTTTCTTTAATTTTCCGAATATTTTTTCAAGTGCTTGTTGACGTATTGCTTGTTCTGTTTTTGGCGTTATCACCATATCGCCCTGGCCCGGATTTTCTTCTTTGATATACCCTTTGTCTTTTAGTTCTTGAATAAAATCACCAATGCCATACTCTGGTGTAGTAAGTTGGTATTCCTTATCCAATTCAGTGAGCCAACTCATAGCTTCGTCAAAGTCGCCACTAGTGTAAGTTAGCAGTTGCTTCAAGAGGTCAAACAAACGCTGAAACGGCGTATTGTCCGAGGCATTAAACATAGAAAATCGGTACCCTAGCATAATCTATACAATTGCTCCAAAAGTACACAATCTATTCATGCCCCGCCAAAGAAATTGATGATAAGCTATAGGATAAAAGCAGGGGTGAATAACTTTTTTAAAACAAACATCATCTTTGCGATTTGTTAATTTATGTTCATAATAATATACAAGGAATATAGCCGAAAATCAATAATGAATTGGATTTAAGAGGATAGGGGGGTAGTATTGTTAATACGAATGCTCTATGTATTAATGCGAATGCTAGTATTGTTAATAGGTAGTTGTCAACTATAAATAAGAATGCTAGTATTGTTAATGGTTAGTTGCCAACTGTAAACACGATTGCTTTATGTATAAACACGAATGTTATATGTATACTTTGGGGAGCTCTATGTATAAATCTTGGAGCTCTAAGAATGTTTTGGGGGTGGAAATATGAATTTGAAATTTAGGATTTTCTTTATTAGTTGGTGTCGTACCAAACAAATTACTTTTTCATGTTATGAAATTATGTTTTGCATCTGAATGGCAACAAGCTAAAATAAGATACATCTTGCATTGAAACGTAAAGATATTTTAGGACAAGACACATCCAATAAATTCGTTTGGTGCGACACCAACCGATAGCGAAAAGTATATTAAAGAATGGCAATAACCATAATTAAAGGTTTTGTTTATTCCACTGTTTTAAGTTAAGGGTAAATTATCAGAAAGCATTTATGCAGTATTAAGTAAAACTTTGCTTTTTTTCAATAAGAAGGTATTCAGTATAATTTTAACTTTTTAGATATTTAATTCTACATAATGTTTCGATTTCAAAACAAAGAAAACATGCAATAAAATATTACTCTATTGAATTCAGTATGCTTTCAATTTGATTCATATCGAAAGGTTTGCTAATTACAGTTAACACATTATGTTGTTTTGATTGTTCTTCACTGATTTCCGATCCCCAACCTGAAACTATGATGACAATGACATGTTGTTTAAATTTTTCGGATATATAATCTGCTAGTTGCCAGCCATTCATTTCAGGCATACCTATATCTGTAAACACAACATCGTATTGATTATCCTGCATGAGCTCAATGGCATGCTTACCGCTTGCCGCTGTTTGAGTACAATGTCCCATCATGTCTAACATTAGGCTTGCATTTGTTCTAATAGCGTCATTATCATCGACCCATAATATCTTCAATTGCCTTTTAGGTACTTGTGTTGAAGGTTTAGTTTCTTCATTTTCTATAGGTTGACTATCTTCAATGTCCACATCATTATTTATGGCAAATGCTATTTCAATAGTCGTGCCAACACCCAGTGTAGTATTTTTTACATAGATTTCGCCATCATGTTCTTTGATGATACTGTAGATCCCACTCATGCCAAGTCCTCGACCAAGTTCAAAGCCTTTAGTAGTATAGAAGGGCTGAAATATTCTCGCTTTTGTTTGGTTGTTCATTCCCATACCTGTATCAGTAAAGGTTACATAAATTTTATTATCTTTTTCTGTGCTTTGAATGGTAATATTACCGCCATGTGGCATTGCTTCTACACTATTTTTTATGATATTATAAAACGCCGCTCTTAGATCAGCATCGTTACCCTTGATTTTAGATAGAGAATTGTATTCTGTTTGAACAGTTATTGATAGCCCTTTTTTCTCTATTTCTTCTTTCCACATAGGGCGAGACTGAAGAATGACCTCTTCAATAAGGGTATTCAAATTTATTTTCGAAAGCGTATTTTTTGTTATTTTATTTCCTCCAAATCGTTGTAACAATTGAACTCTACTAGCGGTATCATTGACTAATTTCTTAATGGTTTCTAAATAATTTAGGGTAGACGAATGAATACCAAGTTCTGCCACAGCAAGTTCTATATTGCCATGAATGGCTTGCAATGAATTGTTGAAATCATGTGCAATGGATGAGGTCATTTCCCCGATAGCGCCTAAGCGTTGATTTTCAATTAAGGCGATTTGCACTTTTTTTAGCTCTGTGATATCGCGTATAACACCGATGATAAACTTATTTCCCCTATGGTCTATATACCTTGTCTTTCTAGTAGAAATAGTTAGTGTTTCGCCACCTAGTATGGTAAGTGATTCGTCATTAATATTCTCATTCCCAGTTAAAATAACATCCTTATCTATTCGAATAAATTTGGTCATTTCTTCTTCTGATATATTTTCAGCTAGAGATTTGCCAAGTATAGCGTCTCTTGATAAGCCAATTAACTTACAAAAAGCATCATTTACTATATGAAATAAACTGTTATGATCTTTTACAAAAACAGGATCACCTATATTGTTGATGATATTAATTAAATTGCTCTCGCTTCTGCGTAAAGAATCCTCAGCATTCTTTTGTTTAGTGATGTCAACAAAATTCACTATTACTTTTTCAATAGAATTATTGTTAGCATTAAAAAAAGGCGTTGCATTTACGTTTACCCATGTAATTGGCTCACTTTCGGAATGCTTGATGCCTAGCTTATAATTCGAAATCGACGATTTTAAGTGTAAGACTTTATTTACTGGGTAATCAGCAAGTTGGATAGGATCTAGGTTTTCATATACAAACATCCATTCTTTATCTATTGCTATTTTTCCTAACATTTGCTCATTACTTAACCCAAGTATTTTGGAAGCTTGGCTGTTACTATAGATTATTTGTGTCTTACTATTATGAATTACTACTCCTATTAATAACTCGTTGAATGCTATGCGGAATTCCGATTCATTTTGTATGATGATTTCTTCTTGTTGATTATAGGCTAACATATCACTTTTACTTTTAGTGATATCATTCATAATGACAGTTAATCCTGTAATATCTTGATGAACAATATTTGGTACTATACGGACATTTACGAGGTGTATCTCTCCTAGATTGTCAAAAAAACTAGACTCATAAAATTCTTGTTTAAGATTCTTCTTTACGTTTTGATGTATTTGCTGTATTTTCTCCTGATTTTCAGTTGAAAATAGTTCTAATAAATTTTTTCCTATGAATTCAACTCCGGTAAAAGTTGATTCTTTAAAATTAACATGGGTTACTACTTCATGTAAATCTATCGTAAGAATACAAAGAATAGTTTGAGATGAGAAATAAATAGATTCTCGTTGTTTTCTTAAATTCTCTATGTTAGCTAGTATAGTTTTCATGTAATAGTATTTAAGAATTAAAGGAGATTCAGCTAAAAAAACACCTCAAATGAATTTTTAATTCAAGATAATAAAACTAGAGCAGTTAATATACTGAATAAAGATAATGAATGATTTTTAAGAGTACAAATTTATAGCGTAAATAGTTGGACGTTTATTGCTTGTATTTCTCGGCTATGGTATATTAGATAAACGTAATAAGCATTTTCTCAAGATTGAATTATTCTTTATAAGTTTATGCCTCGCCAAAACAAAAATGCTCTATCTTATAATGAAATTATGTATTGCATCTGAATGTCAACTAGCTAACTGAGATATGTCTTAGATTGAAGTTTGTAAAGATATTTTCACTAATGATCCAATAAATTCGTTTGGTGAGACACCAACCGATAAGGTAATATTGCGTTTTTCCCCGAAGACTAGCCTTGATATTAGTGAGTCTCGTCCTTCAAGACGAGACCAAAGATAGTAAGAAGTAGTTGAAGTTAGAAGTTTAGCCAAGCTCCAAATAATGTTTACTTATCGAAATTGATATAGCAGTCCTAGGCTAAAATTTCGGCCGGGCATGGTGCGTCCTACGATACCTTGGTAGTTAGCATTGAAAATATTTTGAATACGGACTGTAGCTTGGAGTTGGTGCTGTGTAGTAATTGGCAGACGATAAGCTATATATAAGTTGGAATTGGAATAGGGTAGTAACCATTGGCTTTCGTCGGTGGTAATGAAGCGATAGCCGGTATAGGTCCATACGTATTGGATGTCCCAACGTGCTTGACTATAGGTCGGATTGATTTTAAGTTGGTAACGTGGTACATAGGGGATTTGTTTGCCTATAGAATAGTCGTTCGGCAAGGCAGAAGCCTCGGTCGTAGAGAGCGTATAAGCGTACAAGAGATTAAGGCCGAGTGTAGGACGAGGTCGTGCAATGCGTGCATTACTGCGAGTTATGGCAACTTCAATCAACTCATCGTGAGGTTCATACACAGGTGGTTTGAGTTTGTACTTGATTGTGAGGATAGATTCGAGTCCACGGCTATGGACACCTAGTATATTGTGTGGTGTCAGGATAGCATTTCCATACCAAACGATCCAATTTTGAACATTGCGATTGTAGGCCACTTGTTCGGCTTCAATAAAGAGTCTGTTCTTGTAGCGTTTGTAAGTAAGTCCAGCTTCAATGTTATTGCCTGTTTCGGGCTTTAGATTGATATTGCCACCAGGGTTGTAATACAATTCGTTGAGCGTAGGTGCACGATAAGTGCGCGAAGCACTTGCATAGAGTTGGAGTTTTTCGTGTAGTTTGGTATTGACGACAAAAGACATCGCCAATGGCAATGTAAAGACATCGCTGACTTCATATTGTAAAGTGGCTTTGATATTGAAGCGTCGCATAAATCGGTCAATACTATACGAAGCCATAAGGCTTGCACGATTGAGTGTCGCATCTGTAGGTTGGAGTAAACGAGCGTGATTGGCAGTCAATTCAACAACACTTGTATGCCGATAGTGCGGTCTGAATTCTAGCTTATTTGTAAAAGGTACAGTCAAAAGCGAAGCTTGTGTACGTAAAAAAATCAAGGAATCTTGATAGGCATATTGCTCGTGCAACAATCCGATTTTGCTATTGATTGAGAAGGGGTATTGTGCTGCATAGTTGTATTCCAACATATTGCGGATAGAAGTCGTTTGCTCTTGTTTCGCACTTTTATTTTCAAAGGTTGCAGGAGGTATCTCTCGTTTGGAAGTTTGTATCCAAGAATGAATTGAAAATAGATGATATGGATTAATGCGCCAATGAAAATCGTTGAGTAAGCCCCATTGTGTTTGATGCGCATGTGTGAGGGTGTCTTGCCGATCTTTATCGATGTTGAAAAATGAATAACGGTTTTGCCCTTGCAGATAATGGACTTTAAGTGTATTCGCAATATGCTTATTGCTTATTGTAGCTTGTGCAGCAATACTTTGATTTTGTAAGCTTTCGTAACCAAAGGCTACGGATGCTTTGTGATTTTTGACTAACATTGGGGTAGAGTTGGCTAGGTTAATACCGCCGCTCAGGCTATTGTTGTTGGATTGACTTCCGTATTGGATACTACATTCGTCAAACAAGGAAACGGGTATTGTGCTAAGGTCGGTAATCCCCGTCATGGCATTGTTGATATTGATACCTTGCCATCGGACTGCAGTCTGCGCCGCAGAACTTCCTCGAATACTGATTGTACTCAGTGTAGATACACCATAGTTTTTTACAAATACATTCGAATGAAGTTGGAGTAAATGTTGAAGGTTGGTATGCTTGTAAAATTGCTGTAGTGTACTGTCAATTTTTTGTTCGTTGGATGCTGTTTGGGGTTCTTTGTATCCAAGTATAGTGACTTGTTGAATAGTATCTGTTTGTGAAATTGATTTTTTGGGTTGTGCTTGAGAGGCCAACGAGAAAAGAATCCAAAGTATGACAACATAATATCTCATCGAAACAAAAATGTATTGGCACCAATGCCCGCTTGAAACTGTTGAATCAATTGGCCTTGAGGATTAAATTCAGAAATGGTACTTTGTTGTGCAAAACCTTTGGGGTCGGAGAGGTAGAGATGTTGTGTATTGCTATCAATAGCCAATGCCCAATAATACGAATTGAGTAAAGCTGGAATAAATGCATTTTCTGGTAACGCAGTTGCATCGATAGCCATACGATAAACCCCATTGTATAAATTGCCACCATTGTAATTGACTTGAATGAAATACAATGTATCTCGTGTAGTATTGCATATTAAGCGAAAAGGATCAGCTTGGGATGGAAAAGCAAAGGTTTTGATTTCGGTATCTGTTGTTGGATCTATGCAACTTAAAAAGGATGGTTTGTTTTTATATTTATTACCACTCATGACCCAGAGTTTATTGTGCTTGTCTAATGCAAGGCTATGCGAAGCACGACCGCTGATGGGTATTTTAGAGACTAGTTCATCTGTATTGGGATTGATTTTGTAAATTACATTTGATGCAGTATCCCAGTTTGTACAATATACAAATCCATTGACTAATGTCATTTGTTCGGTATTGATATGATCTAGAGTGATGGTTTTGGTTACTTGATATGTGGTTAAATCGAGCACTTGGATTTGCGGGTAATACAAACTTGAAATATAGGCTTTGCTTGGACTTACTTGAAGAATATAACGAGGGAAGTTGACATTGGCTATCGTGGTATGAAGTTGGAAATTAGCGGTATCGAGTACAAGTACTTT
>Ga0247832_1005368_pt1 | contig 14926 bp, 11 predicted proteins | sample LaCruzMarch2015__10_FD_192407 | JGI IMG/M metagenome (GOLD analysis project Ga0247832, IMG submission 192407) | Freshwater microbial communities from meromictic Lake La Cruz, Castile-La Mancha, Spain - LaCruzMarch2015_4m | ecosystem: Environmental > Aquatic > Freshwater > Lake | place: Spain... | reverse complement strand
AAATCGCACCATTCAACGAGCAACTAGATCAACTCATTCCTCCTTTAGCCTTGCAATTATTGATTGAAAACGCGATTAAACACAATGAAATTTCATCCGATTCTCCATTGAAAATTGAACTATTTACGGAAGGTGATTATTTGGTCGTTCGAAACAATTTGAAACCGAGATTGAGTAAAGATGAAAGTTCAAATACGGGTTTAAAAAACATCAAAGCGCGTTATTCGTATTTCACTGAAAATGAAGTTTTAGTATATGAAACAACAAAACACTTTGAAGTTAAAATTCCAATTTTGAAAGCCTTATGAATGTAATCATTGTTGAAGACGAGCGACTTTCGGCAGATCACTTAAGTTTGTTACTTTCGAAAATAGATTCAACTATTCAAGTTTTACACCATTTTGAAAGTGTGAAACAATGTGTCGAAGCATTCAAAAATGGAATAAATGCAGATTTGATTTTCTTGGACATTCATTTGGCAGACGGAAACAGTTTCGAGATTTTCAGTAAAGTGGCGATTGAAACACCGATTATTTTCACTACAGCCTACGACCAATATGCGATTCAGGCGTTTCAAGTGAATAGTATCGATTATTTACTCAAACCAATTGGCATCGAAGAATTGCGTTCAGCGCTTAATAAATTTTCGAAACTTTCGCAACAACAGCACCTGCAATTGCTGACACAACTAACAAAACTAACTGCAACGAAAGAATACAAAAATCGTTTTTTAGTAAAATTGGGCGATTCAATCAGCTCCATCAAAACGGAAGAAATCCACTATTTCATTTCAGAAGATGGTTTGGTATTGTTGGTTAATAAATTAGGAAAACGTTATCCTGTGGATTACAACTTGGACCAACTAGAACAAATTTTGAATCCCGATTTGTTTTTCAGAATTAATCGTAAAATAATCTTAAACATTGAATCGATAAAGAAAATCAGCAACTATTTCAATGGTCGTTTGATTTTACAAATTGACCACCTCGAAGGAGATAATGCTATTGTAAGCCGTGACCGTGTGGGAGATTTTAAGGGGTGGTTGAGCTGAGTAAATTATTCAAAATACTTAACCCAAGTCAAGAAGATTTCAATTTTCATTGTGTTACATTTGAACTAAAATAAACTCCATGGGAAAAGAATTAGAACGCAGAAGTTTTTTAGGAAAATTAACCTTGGGAATTTCATCTTTAGCATTTTTACCATTATTTGGTTGGGGAAAAAATTCAGAAAAAAGTATGGAAGAATTAAAATCGATTAAGAAAATTAGAGCACTAGGTTTTCAATGGGAAACTTCAGATCCTTTTTTGTTTTGTGTGCATCACGAAGATTTTTTCCCAAAAGGAAATAGCGAAATGGGGCCGGCAAAAGACTATTTAAATGGTCGCCACATGGGCCAAGATTTTATAGTAAAAGATGGTTTCAGAATGTATCACGGTATGACTGTACCTGGTTTTCCTGGACATCCGCACAGAGGATTTGAAACGATAACTGTTGTGAGAACTGGTTTAGTTGATCATGCTGATTCTACGGGAGCTGCCGGAAGATATGGAAATGGCGATGTGCAATGGATGACAGCAGGAAAAGGAGTTCAACATTCTGAAATGTTCCCACTTTTAAAAGAAGAAGAAGAAAATCCAATGGAATTATTTCAAATTTGGTTGAACCTTCCTAAAAAAAGTAAAATGGTTGAACCGCATTTTAAAATGATTTGGGCAGAAGAGGTTCCGAAATACACTGATAAAGATGCAAGTGGAAATGAAATAAAAGTCGAAGTACTCGTTGGTAAACTGGGAACACATACTTCTTCAACTCCACCTCCAAATTCTTGGGCTGCAGATGCGAATAATGCAATAGCAATCTATAATTTCCAGTTGGAACCCAATGCAGAATGGACTTTACCTGCGACTTTGGAAGGAATTAATAGAACTGTTTTTTATTACGAAGGAAACGATTTAGAAATTGATGGAACAAAAATCCCACATTATCACGCGGTCGAAGTGGAAGAAACTGCCGCTTTGAAAATTAAAAATAGGGGTGAAGTCTCCAAAATTTTAGTGCTTCAAGGCAGACCAATCAATGAACCTATTGTTCAACATGGACCTTTTGTTATGAATACCAAACAAGAAATTTATCAGGCGTTTGAAGATTACCAAAAAACACAATTTGGTGGATGGCCTTGGCCGAAATATGACTATGTTCATGACAGAAATCTAGGTCGTTTTGCCAAACATTCGGATGGAAAGATTGAGACGAAAGGGTAATCTTAATAGAATTTAAAAGCCAAAATTATCATAGCCATTTTGCGTAACCTCTTGGTATTTTTCTTCGTTGAATTTGTATAATTCAGAGGGTTTATGCGGAACACCTTCTTGCTTTTCGTTGAGTTGTGTCAAAATGTCCAATTTTTGAACTTTTCTTCTGAAGTTTCGCTTATCAAGGTCTTTGTCTAAAATGCTTTCGTATAATTTATGCAATTGACTTAGCGTAAATTTTTCAGGCAAAAGATTAAATCCAATTGGTTGAATTTTAATTTTCTCTTTCAAACGATTGCGTGCAGTTTGCAAGATATCGTAATGGTCAAAAGCTAAATCTGTAATTTCATTGGCAGGAATCCAAGTAGCATTTTTAGCGAAAGAAGCTGCATGTGGCATATAATCTTCCATTTTTACCAATGAAAAATAAGCAACTGTAATCACTCTTGCTTCGGGTTCAGCACGAATTGATTGTAACCAAGCACGGTCAGCTTCCTTGCATATTCTATTCGGATCTCCAAATGCACCAATTTGTTCAAGGTAAATATCTTTCAAACTAGTTAACTCTTCTAACACACGATAAGCGGCTTGTTCAAGGTTCTCATTGTTATAAATTAAGTTACCAGGAAGTGCCAAGCGAACATTTTCAGCCACTTTATTTTCACCTCTGTCGATAACTAAAACATTCAACTTTTCTAAGTCAAATCCGAAGATGACACAGTCAACTGATACATTAGGGTTTAACTCAGAAACATTTTTTTTTTGCATAATTTATACTTCTTTGGCGATAATCCTTATATTTGAAAGTGTAAAAATGACACACAGACCATTAAATCAATATTAAATTTATGTATTTCATAGCAGAAAGTGGATCAACTAAATGCGACTGGATGTTAGTCGATGGCAAAAATAACCAAAGTTTTTGTTCGACGATGGGCTTTAATCCATATTTTCATTCTTCGGATTTAATTGAAACTGAATTAAAAAAGGTTGAAAAGATAGCTGCAATAGCGTCTGAAATAAAAGGAGTTTACTTCTACGGTGCAGGATGTTCAAGTATTGAATTAAATGAAATCGTTGAAGAAGGCTTGCAAAAAGTGTTCGTTAATGCAAAAATTATTGTTGATCACGATTTGTTAGCTTGTGCTTATGCAACTTACAGTGGTAAACCTCAAATCTCATGTATTATTGGAACTGGCTCGAATTCCTGTTATTTCGATGGAGAAAACGTTACAGAAGTAGTTCCAGCTTTGGGATATATTTTAGGTGATGAGGGCAGTGGAAGCTATTTTGGAAAACAATTAATTGCTAATTTTCTATATCACCGTTTACCAAAAGAAATCGAACAAGATTTTATTGCTGAATACCATCTTTCAAAAGACGATTTAATAGAACATATTTACATGAAACCAAATGCGAATGTATTTATCGCTTCGTTTATGCCATTCATAGCTAAACACAAAGACAATCCTTATTTCAAGGATATGGTGCGTGAAGGTTTTAAACGTTTCATGGATGTTCATGTGACATGTTACAAGAATTACAAAGAAGTGGAAGTGAATTTCGTGGGTTCAATTTCTCAAATTTTTGAACAAGAATTGAGAGAAGCAGCTGATTATTATAACGTCAAAATCGGTTCATTGATTCGAAGACCTGCTGAAGCACTTGTTGCATACCATCTTAAATATATTTTAAACACTGAAATAGCATAATATGACAAATCGAAAACTGCTTTTATTTGTTTTTCTAATTCTTATGAATTTCAAGAACATCGCTCAAAATGTTACTCCAGATTGGGCAAAAAATACAACAATTTACGAGGTAAATATTCGTCAATTCACCCCGGAAGGTACATTCAAAGCATTTGAAACACACTTGCCAAGATTGAAAAAAATGGGAGTTGATATTTTATGGTTAATGCCAATTCATCCAATTGGAGTTGAAAATCGTAAAGGAGGTTTAGGAAGTTACTATGCAATTAGTGATTACAAAGCTGTAAATCCTGAATTTGGAACATTAAATGATTTCAAACAATTAGTGAAATCAGCACAAGCTCTTGACATGAAAATTATCATTGATTGGGTTGCAAATCATTCTTCACCAGACAACGTTTGGGTTAAACAAGGTCACAAGGATTGGTACACCTTAGATTCTTTAGGAAGACTTCAACCAACTATCGGAACAGATTGGTGGGATGTTGCTGATTTGAATTACGACAATAAAGAAATGCGTAAAGAAATGATTGCTTCCATGAAATATTGGTTGACGGAAGCGAATATTGACGGATTTCGTTGTGATGTAGCGAGTTGGGTTCCAATTGATTTTTGGGTAGAAGCTCGTAGGGAATTAGATGCGACTAAAAAAGTATTTATGCTTGCTGAAGCTGAAGAAGTGGAGATGCACAAAGCGTTTGATATGACTTATGGCTGGAATTTGCACCATATAATGAACGATATAGCTAAAGGTAAAAAAGATGTGACTGCCGTTTACAATTATGCAAAAGACAACAAACATCCTAAGTCGGCATATCGAATGAACTTTACATCAAATCACGATGAAAATTCTTGGAATGGCACTGAAATGGAGCGAATGGGTGAATCTCGATTCGCTTTTGCTGTTTTTGCTGCAACGTTTGAAGGAATGCCTTTAGTTTACAACGGTCAAGAAACTTCATTAGACAGAAGACTAAAATTCTTTGAAAAAGATTCAATCGATTGGATAAAAATGGATTTAGTTCCTTTTTACACAAAACTTTTGCAATTGAATCGTTCGAATAAAGCATTGTGGAATGGAGAAAATGGGGGAGAGGTGAAGTTTATTTCTGCAGCAGATGAAAAAAATGTTCTCGTTTTCACACGAGAAAAAGACGAAAACAAAGTTTTAGTAATGATTAACATGACAGGAAATGACCAAAAAGTAAAATTGAATAATCCATTATTAGCTGGAAAATACAAAGAATTGTTTTCTGGAAAAAAAGCTAAAATGAAAGCAGATGTAGAAACAGAATTAGAAGCTTGGGGCTATCGAGTTTATTATAAGTGATATTACTCGAAGTGAGATTTATCTTCCCCCTTTGAAGGGGGAATGAGGGGGATGAAAAAAAATAATAATCACCTCCCTCAATCCCTCCTCAAGGAGGGAAGTCCAAATCTCACTTCGAAGAAGACTTCAAAAGTCATTCCCTCATTCCCTCATAATATCATTCACTCCTCAAAAAGTCCTAAAATCCTAATGTCCTAACATCTTAAAGTCCTAAAGTCCTCTAACATCCTAAACTAAATTAACATGCATAAAACAAAACCTAATTTATCTTTTTGGCAAATCTGGAACATGAGTTTTGGATTTTTGGGAATTCAAATGGGATTTGCACTTCAAAATGGTAACGCAAGTCGAATATTAACTGATTTCGGAGCTGATGTTGAAAGTCTTTCTTGGTTCTGGCTCGTTGCACCTTTAACTGGAATGATTGTTCAACCTTTAATTGGTTATTGGAGCGATCGTACTTGGTCAAAAACGTTAGGAAGAAGAAGACCTTATTTTTTGGCAGGAGCAATCTTAGCTTGTATTGCTCTCGTTTTATTGCCAAATGCCGATAAGTTTACAGGCGTTTTTCCAGCTTTATTAGTCGGTGCTGGATTCCTAATGATGATGGATACTTCGTTTAATATTTCAATGGAACCTTTTCGCGCTTTAGTTGCAGATAATTTGCCTGAAAGTCAAAGTACGAAAGGATTTTCTATTCAAACAGCATTAATTGGAGTAGGAGCTGTTGTTGGTTCTTTTTTACCATGGATTTTAACCAATTGGTTCGGCGTTCCAAATAATTTGACAAACGTGAAAGTGCAACCGAATGTTGTGTATTCTTTCTATTTCGGTGCAGTAGTATTTATGGGTGCAATTTTATGGACTATTTTTAAAACAAAAGAATACTCGCCACAAGAACGTATTGATATGGGAATTGTGGAGGCTGAAAAACCAAAGGAAAAATTCACCATTCCAATGACTATGTGGAAGTTAGGATTGATTCAGTTTTTCTCTTGGTTTGGACTATTTTGTATGTGGGTTTACACAACTACAGCTTTGAGAGAACATACGTATGATTTACCTTCTATCGATTCGTTGAAAGAAATTTTAAAAGAAAATCCAACAGATAAAATTGCACTTGGACAATTGGCTTTAAGTGAAAATTTAGGAGATTGGGTAGGAATTTTATTCGGAATATACAATGGTGTTTCTGCGATTTTCGCACTTCTAATTCCAATGATAGCAGCTAAAATTGGTAAATCTCGAACTCACATGGTTTCACTTGTTATGGGTGGATTTGGATTGATTTTAATGTATTTCATGCCCGATAAAAATGCGATGATTTTACCAATGATATTTATAGGGGTTGCTTGGGCTAGTATTCTTGCAATGCCATATTCTATGTTGTCAGGTGTTATTCCTGCGGATAAAATGGGTGTTTTCATGGGGATTTTTAATTTCTTTATCACTTTACCACAAATCGTAAGCGCCTTGTTTTCAGGGCCAATTGTTAAATATCTTTTTGGAGGAAATGCAGCATACGCACTTATGCTTGGCGGTGGATTAATGATTTTAGCAGGAATATTGAACTTTACTATTAAAAATGAAAATTAAAGGATTATTATTTGATTTAGATGGGGTACTGGTGACCACAGAACACAATCATTTCGTAGCTTGGAAACGCACAGCTGATGAATTAGGCGTGCCATTTACGGAGCGAGAAAATGAACAATTAAAAGGAATTAGCCGCATTGATTCTTTGAAAATGATTCTTAAAATGGGGAATGTTTTCATTTCTGAATCTGAATTTGATGCACTATTAAAAAGTAAAAATGATTTTTACCTTGAGTCTATTCAAGAGTTGAATCAATCGGATTTATTACCTGGCGTAATGGATTTATTAATCAACGCAAAGGCACAAGGAATAAAATTAGGTGTAGGTTCTTCTAGTAAAAATGCAAATTTCATTCTTGGACTTTTAGGTATTGCCGATTTCTTTGACATTGTAGTAGATGGAAATGGAGTTAGTGATCCAAAACCACATCCAGAAGTGTTTTTAAACGGAGCAAAAGCACTCGGATTAACACCTGAAGAATGTATTGTATTTGAAGATGCAGCAAGTGGAATTCAAGCAGCAAAAGCAGGAGGGCTTTTAGACATTGGTGTTGGAAATCCGGAGGTAAAAGAAATAGCAACAAAATATTATAACAATTTAACTGAATTCAGATTAGAAGACTATGCGTAATTTATTTGAAATTGATAATTGGAAAATAATTGAGAAATCGTTCGATCCAACGAAACAAAAACAAGCTGAAAGTATTTTCAGTATTGGAAATGGTTCGTTTGGTCAACGTGCAAATTTTGAAGAGAAATACACTGGCGATTCCTTACAAGGAAGTTACGTGGGAGGAGTCTATTATCCAGATAAAACGCGAGTTGGTTGGTGGAAAAATGGTTACCCAGAATATTTTGCTAAAGTTTTAAATTCTTGTAATTGGATCGGAATCAATATCGAAATTGATGGAATTGCGCTAGATTTAAATACGTGTGAAGTGAGTTCATTTTACCGTGAATTGGATATGTTCAAAGGTACGTTGACTAGAAAATTTAAAGCAAAATTTCCAAATGGAAAAGAGATTGAGGTTAGTTCGCTACGTTTTTGTTCGATGCACAGAGAAGAGGTTGCTGCAATTTCTTACTCCGTAACACCTTTAAACTTTAGTGGAAATATCAAATTCACACCTTATTTAGATGGAAAGGTTACTAATCACGATTCCAATTACAACGAGTTTTTCTGGGAAGAGGATAGTCGAAAAGTAGATAATAAAAAAGGGGTTGTTTGTGCTAAAACGAAGAAAACGAATTTTGCGGTAGCCACAGCAATGCGCTATTCTTTCTGGAGTGAAAAAGAATTGTTAGAAATCCATCCAAACATAGCGCAACAGGAGTTTTATGTTGAAAATAATTTTGAACACTACCTTGAAAAAGGAGTGAAGTTTACACTTAAAAAATATGTTTCAATTGTTTCAACTTTAAGTCATTCTGAATTTTCAATTATCGCAAGAGCAATAAATCAAGTTAGAGATGCATATATCGCTGGTTTTGATGCGCTTTTAGCTGAACACGAAGCTGCTTGGTCAGAAATTTGGAAAAACGCTGATATTCAAATTGAAGGAGACACAGCCGCACAACAAGGAATCCGTTTCAATATTTTCCAGCTGTATCAGACTTACACGGGGAAAAACGCAAAATTAAACATTGGTCCGAAAGGATTTACTGGAGAAAAATATGGTGGTGCAACTTATTGGGATACAGAAGCTTATTGCTTGCCATTTTATCTAAAAACTTCATCACCAGAGATTTCAAAACAATTATTGATTTACAGGTATAATCACTTAGAAAAAGCGATTGAAAATGCGGCTAAATTAGGTTTCACTGATGGTGCAGCTTTGTATCCAATGGTTACAATGAACGGTGAAGAATGCCACAACGAATGGGAAATTACCTTTGAAGAAATCCATCGAAATGGTGCTATTGCTTTTGGAATTTACAATTACGTTCGCCACACGGGTGATGTTTCTTATTTAACTCAATATGGTCGTCCGGTTTTAGTTGGAATCGCTCGTTTTTGGGCGCAACGTTTTAATTGGTCGGAAAGTAAGAAAGCGTATGTAATGCTTGGTGTTACCGGTCCAAATGAATATGAAAACAACGTTAACAATAACTGGTACACAAATTACTTGGCAAAGTGGTGTATTCAATATGCTTTAGAAGTTGACACCCAAGTTCGCAATGAATCGCAATCAGTTTTAACTGCTGGTGAAGAAGATAAATGGCAGCATATTATTGATAATGTTTATTTCCCTACCCTTGAAAGAACAAAAGTTTACTTGCAGCAAGACGGATTTATGGATAAAGAACAATTATCAGCAAACGATATTCCTGAAAATCAACGCCCAATCAATCAACATTGGTCTTGGGATAGAATTTTACGTTCTATTTTTATTAAGCAAGCTGACGTTTTGCAGGGGTTGTATTTATTTGAAGATCATTTTGATATTGAGACTTTACGTGAAAATTTTGACTTTTACGAACCAAAAACAGTTCATGAATCTTCCTTATCACCTTGTGTTCACGTAATTATAGCAGCTAAGATTGGTAATATGGATAAAGCGTACGAATTGTATTTACGAACTTCTCGTTTAGATTTGGACGATTACAATCACGAAGCGGATGAAGGTTTGCATATTACTTCGATGGCAGGTACTTGGATGAGTGTGGTAGAAGGAATGGCAGGGGTTAGAATCTATGAAAATGGATTAAGCATTGATCCGAAAATTCCAGAAGCATGGAAATCTTATAAATTTCAAATTCTTTATAAGAACAATCCCATCATAATAGCTGTTTCTCAATCTGAAATAAAAATTAAAAATACAGGTGTTTTATCGTTGGAAATGAATGTTTTAACAAATAGAATTACATTGAATGCTGCGGAGGAAAGAACAATTAATTTAGTAAATCAAACCGTTTAAAATTATTACAATGAAAAGAATATTTCTAGCAATTGTTGTTGTGTTTGCTTTTTTTCAAAATGCATCAGCGCAAGTTAATCCGACTAATCGACAAATTGTTTTACAAGGATTTTGGTGGGATTATTGGAACAGTAATTATCCAAATGGATGGGCAAATTATTTGGCTGAATTAGCTCCTCGTCTAAAAGATATGGGAGTTGACGCTGTTTGGATTCCACCAACAATTAAAAATTCTGGAACAAACAGTGTTGGATATTCTCCTTTTGATCATTATGATTTAGGTGATAAATGGCAAAAAAATTCGTTAAAAACACGTGTTGGTGACAAGGATGAATTGTTGCGCATGGTTGCAGTAATGAAAGCAAATGGAATTGATGTTATTCAAGACATCGTACTCAATCACGTAACAAATGCAGGTAGCGCAACAGGAGCTGGAGGTGCCGACCCCGCTGCAATGGATGATGGTTCAACTGCGAAATTTAAAAACTTTAGATATGTAGCTTATGGAAGTCCTGCAACTTCAGAAAGTACCACAAACTATTTTACAAGAGAAGGACGTTTCCCTAAAAACTGGCAGAATTTCTACCCAAATAATTCTAATGTTTGTTGTTCCAATCAAATTAACTCACCTTATTGGGGACCAGATGTATCTTATGAAAGTAACGCGTTTGGTTTAAGTTCAAATGCAACTTACAATCCGGCTCAATCGGCAGATTACATGCGAAACGGAATGCGTAATTGGATGATTTGGTATAAAAAACAAGTTGGTTGGGACGGAATTAGAATTGATGCTGTAAAACATTTTCCTTCTTATGCAATGGAAGATATTTTATGGAATATGCAAAACAACGCAGGTTGGGCAAGTGGAGGTGAAAGTTTCTTTTCAGTGGGAGAATGGGTTGGTGGAGCATCTGAATTGGATTCTTGGGTAAGTTCAGTTCAAGATCGTTCGGGAACTTTTGATTTTGCAATTCGAGGAGCAATCCAAAATATGGTTAACGGTAATGGAAACTTTGATTTAGGAACAATTCCTTCAGCACAACAATCGAATAGAAATAGAACGGTACCTTTTGTAAATAATCACGATACTTTCCGTCCAATTTTAACTTCCTCAGGAAATTATAATGGTTGGAATTCAGGTTCGCAATTAGGAACTCAAATTGAACCAAATGACGGAAGAAATAGTGCAGCTCACGCAATTGCACTTTCTGTTGATGGTGCACCGCAAGTATTTTTTGAGGATTTATTCAATATTGGTTATAACGGAAATCGTTTTAATCACCGACCAAATGTTGACTCAACGCTACCAGCAAGAAGTGATATCGAAAATTTAATTTGGTGTCACCAAAATTTACGATTCAAAGAAGGCGCTTATTTCGTTCGTTGGCAAGCAGCAGATGCCCTTGTAATTGAAAGAGGAGGGAAGGCATTGATTGGAATTACAGATAATTGGACAACTTGGCAAGATTTATATGGCGTTCAAACAAACTGGGCTGATGGAACAGTTCTTGAAGATTATTCAGGAGCAAATGGAACAGCAACAAGAACTGTTTACGGCGGTGGAAAAGTTGATATTAGTATTCCTCCTTGCAATGGGACAGCTGCTCAAGGAAGAAGAGGATATTGCGTTTGGGCACCTCAAGGAATTGTTCAAAACTACGAACGTCCTGCAAAGTCAATTACTCAAGAATGGGAAATGGAAGATGATTTAGGCGATAGCAATGTTAAATCATTGGAGCAAGGTGGACGTTTACCAAACAACAGTAGAGATTGTAGAACGGTTGGTCGAGTTTTTGCAAAATCTGGAACTCAAATCGCCTTAGAATTGTATCCTTCAACACCAACAAATTCAATCACTTTAATACTGGTTGACAAAGATTGTAATCAAATAGATTCCATTTCAGGAACTGGAAATTTAGTTTTCAATAAAACAGCAACTTACGATGGTTGGCATACAATTCGAATTAGAAACACAACAGCCACTCAAATTGGTCAAAAATGTTGGGTAAAAGCAACCTATACTGCTCCTACTGTGATTTTGACAAATGTCGTTAAAAACAAGTGTGCTTGTGCTGCTCCATCCACAGCTGGAATTGAAGAATTAATCGAAGTAAATGGAATGTTGGTTTATCCAAATCCTTCTAAAGAATCGATTACTGTTGAATTCACTGGTAATTACACAATAGAACCAGAATGGTCAATTTTAGATTTAAGTGGTAAAAAAGTACTTTCAGGAAATGATGCCAATTTCTTATTCCACATTGACATCTCTCAATTGATGAATGGTTATTATATTTTTACTTCCAACGTAAATGGAGCAGAAGTGCGTAAGAAATTTGTGAAGATGGCGGAGTAGGTTAGCTTTGTTTATTTCTATTCTTACTTATTTTTTTGTAATTTTAATTAGTGCGAAGATTCATTTTTATAATTGCATTAAAATAGGTATTGAAAACTGATTAAAGTTTATTGTTTTAATTTCATTTTATTCTAGCTATCACTTGTTCATTTTTAGCTTCAAAAGTTCTATATTTAAGAGAATACCAAATTTTAAAAGGCAATTTTATACCAAATACTGATGTCTTGGCACAGAAAAGGAAAGCAAAGCAATAGCTTGATTAGAGATTTTTAAAATTGGTTAAAAATGAATTCAGACATTTTAATTTATCAAAACCAAGAAGGCAGCATCAAGGTAGATGTAAGGCTGGAAGAAGAAACTGTTTGGTTGACGCAAGACCAAATGGCACAATTATTTGGGAAAGGAAGAAGTACAATAACAGAACACATTGGTAACATTTTCAAAGAAGGTGAATTGGATGAAAAAGTGGTTAGTCGGAAATTCCGACATACCACTAAACATGGCGCCATTACAGGGAAAATTCAAGAAAAGGAAGTTACATTATACAACCTTGATGTCATCATTTCTGTTGGTTACCGCGTAAAATCGCAACAGGGAACGCAATTTCGAATTTGGGCAACGCAACGTTTGAAAGAATACATTATCAAAGGTTTTACTTTGAATGATGAACGTTTTAAAACAGGAACGTCGATGAATTATTTCAATGAGTTGCAAAACCGCATTCGCGAAATTCGACTTTCTGAAAAGTTCTTCTACCAAAAAATAAAAGACATCTATACCACGAGTATCGATTATGACCCGAAAAATGAAAAAACCATTGAATTTTTCAAAAAAGTACAAAACAAATTACTTTGGGCGATTTCACAAAACACAGCAGCAGAGTTGGTTTACCGACGTGTTGATGCGTCCTTGCCTTTAATGGGAATGTTGTCGTATGACAAAAAAGAAGCTAAAAATATTCAGAAACAAGAAGTTAGCATTGCGAAAAACTACTTGAACGAAGATGAAATGAAGTTGTTGGGATTGTTGGTGGAGCAATATTTGGCTTTTGCAGAAACAATGGCACAGCAACAAACGCCAATGTATATGAACGATTGGATTGCGCGATTAGACAGTTTATTACAATTGAATGGCAGGGAAATTCTGACGCATGCAGGAACAATTTCACACCAAATGGCGGTGGACAAATCTGAGCTTGAATTTCAAAAATACAAAAGCACCCAAAGCTTGTTGGAACAAGAGCAAAGCTTGAAAGAAATTGAAGCTGATATCAAAAAACTAAAACAGTAAGAGTTCATCAAAATCAACAACCTATTTAAAACATTCTTTACCGCTTAATTTCCCAAGATGAAGGATTTAGATTAGCAATGCAAGACACACTAAAAAGAATGTTACGAGCTTAAAATTAATTGATTAAAGTAAAAATTAGAAATCAAATGGAAAATCGAAAGATATTGTTTTACGATGGGGAATGTGGAGTTTGTAGTAGGACAGTTCGATTTATCCTTAAAAACGAGCGTTCTAATGAGTTGTTTTTTAGTTCTTTACAAGGAGATTTTGCTATTCATTTTTTGGCTGAACTTGGAATTGAAAGTGTAAGTTCAAATACACTTTATCTATTCGAAAACGGAAAACTCTATCATAAATCACGAGCTGCAATGAAGTTGATTCCTTATTTGAAAAGACCTTTTGGCTCGCTGAAAATAATTTATATTTTCCCTCGGTTTTTCCGTGATTTTGTTTACGACAGAATTGCTGCTAATCGTAAAGTATTTTTCAAAGATGTTTGCGAGTTAATTAGCTTAGATAAAAATCGATTTTTGTGATTTGGAATTCTATTTTTGTTTAAAATTCATCACTTATGCGTTTACTCGTTTTCTTTTTATTAGTTACTCACGTTTCTTTCTCTCAATTTTCTAAAGCTGATTCCTTAAGAGGTGGATATGGAGAAACGCGTAATTGGTGGGATTTGACGCATTATGATTTAAGCGTTGAATTTCAACCTGCAACCCAAACAATAAAGGGTTCAAATGGTGTAACTTACAACGTTTTAAAAAATGTAAAAGCAGGAAAAAAAATCATTCAAATTGACTTGCAAGAACCCCTGATTTTGGACAGTATTATTTTTGAATCGCAGCTTTTACCAAGAACAGCTATTCGAAAAGAAGGAAATGCGTATTTCTTTGAAACGGCTAACTTAAAAACAAAAGAAAATGCAACAGCAAGTTTTACTGTTTATTATCACGGAAAACCACGAAAAGCAGTTAGAGCTCCTTGGGATGGTGGTGTGATTTGGAAAAAAGATGAAAACGGATTGCCATGGATTACAGTTGCTTGTCAAGGATTGGGTGCAAGTGTTTGGTTTCCTTGCAAGGATTCTCAGCACGATGAACCTAATAGCGTAGATATGCACTATACGTGTCCGAGTAATTTGAAATGTGTGAGCAACGGGCGTTTGGTAGGAGTAGAAAAACAGAATGAATTACAAAGTACCTATTCTTGGAAAGTTGTGAATCCTATAAATAATTATTGTATGATTCCCTACATTGGTGATTATGTCACTTTTCACGAAGATTTTATGGGAGAAAAGGGAAAATTAGACCTCGATTATTGGGTATTGAGAGGTAATTTAGAAAAAGCAAAAAAGCAATTTCAAGACGTTCCAAGAACAATTAAAGCATTTGAATATTGGTTTGGTCCTTATCCATTTTATGAAGATGGTTATAAATTAGTGGAAGCTCCACATTTAGGAATGGAAC
>Ga0247832_1005361_pt1 | contig 14942 bp, 15 predicted proteins | sample LaCruzMarch2015__10_FD_192407 | JGI IMG/M metagenome (GOLD analysis project Ga0247832, IMG submission 192407) | Freshwater microbial communities from meromictic Lake La Cruz, Castile-La Mancha, Spain - LaCruzMarch2015_4m | ecosystem: Environmental > Aquatic > Freshwater > Lake | place: Spain... | reverse complement strand
GTCGGCGACATGTCGCCGACACGACACAGAATGTCGCCGTTTGGGCAAAAAAACGACACGCCGACATCCGACATGTGGAGCTAAGCCGAAGCCCAGTCTACAATCAGGATTGATTGTAAATCCTACTGCAAACCCAAGTACATTGAAGCCCACAACATCCACTCCCACTATTAAAAGGTGCCACTAATACTGACAGTCCCACTACCACAAGCCCCACTAATACTGAAAGTCCCACTACTGCAAGCCCAACTAACCACTACTGCAAGCCCCACTAATACTGTCAGTCCCACTACTGCAAGCCCCACTAATACTGAAAGTCCCACTACTGCAAGCCCCACTAATACTGAAAGTCCCACTACTGCAAGCCCCCCACTAATACTGAAAGTCCCACTACTGCAAGCCCCACTAATACTGACAGTCCCACTACCACAAGCCCCACTAATACTGCAAGCCCCACTAATACTGACAGAGTGGAGCATGCCTGGAGGGGTGGTGTCTGTGTCACACACGGCGCTGAAAGAAAATGATCTAACCAAGAGGGATGTACAAATGTGACCAATGATATTAATTTTAAGGGTGACAACGTGGTGACAAAGAAGGGGTGTGAAGGTGTAAATGATGATGTTATGCATATGAAATCATTTATATCACCTCCATAGAAGGGTAAGAGAAGTCAACCTTCGTATTCTCTCACTCTAGATTCTTAGATGCACTAAGTATGAATATAAATATCAGTACCTTAGCAACGCCATCCCACGTTCATTTATCCAATATGCTTCTTCACAAATGACATTGTTACAATGCAGGTATCCTTCCGCGGCCGGGAGCACATCCAAACGCATTCCTGGAGGCGAATGTGAATGTACGTGACCCAATGGGTTCCCAGCCGGGAATTGAATTTATCTTTGAAGTTACATCCATGGGGGTGTGATTATTAGTGGTACAAAATCATCATCACCGTCTGATATCCTGGAAAGAGAAAAGATGTATTTTGTGCATGTTAGCTTAAATGTTTTTGTATAGTTTTGTATGATATTTGGGGAAAATCTACTTCACTTGTATTATAGACTATCTTGAGGCACCACACTGATCTAAATTTGATGCATTTATTGTCATAGTATAGTTCAGAGAGAGGGGTTTGTAAGTTTGTACACAGAAAATATCATCTATACAAAATTGTTATTATTACATCTACAGTTCTAATTTGTTTCATTTCAATCACTCATGTTGCTTCTTCATCTTCTGCGTCCATCATGTAAACAATAATCCTATCATTCCCTACCAGACGATAGAAGTAGTTCCATCATCTTCATCCTTTCTTCTTTACTTTTGCCCTGTGAGTCGGTACTTGATGGCGGAGGAGCTGTATTATGCTGTACGGTAGGAGGTTTATTCTTGTCCTGTGGCTGGACTGGCTTGTTTCCATAGGACTCATCTGATAATCCATGCTCACTTATCCAATTCATTGAAGATCCTTCTGCTGGTTCTGAACTAGTCAACAACGATGAATCCTCAACATTGGATTCATTTGGAAGAGAAGAGCTCGAGGCTCTCCCACGTGCTGGACCTTTAGCGAAGTAGTAGACTTTTTGTGACTCGTCACAAAGTGATGGTGAAAAAGATAGAACTTCACCACCAACATTTCCTTTGGCTGGAGTAGCAGGAGCGGATGAAACGCGACGGACATCAGTCGTACCAGTTGTTAGCTCAGATATGGTATTTCTGTGTCCCGAATAATTCTGATTATCAAGGGACTTGGGTGGACCATCTTTGAAAGCAGCCTCCGAATCTGTAGACTCGCCGTGGCGGATGTCGCCCCAATCAGCCACATACAACCGACCCGTGGCATCAGCAATACGTTCGATCCACTGCTCACGATCGGTAGCAGACTGTGCCCTTAACTTTATGGGCTTCCGACCATTACTGTAGACATGGAAGACGTGCTTGGATGCAATGTCAGGGATAGCATGTACCTTCGTTATATCGTCAAGGGGTAGACTTGCTTCAGGTGTCGCTCCTGCATTCTGACGAACAGTAAACACAGAACTTGATAGGTCACACCATCGTTGCTGCCAGAGTATTCTTCGATCCATTGCGATTACCTGTTCAAATAGTACACCTTTCATCAGGCCTGTATTGCTCGGTCCTTGGCCCATGGATGACGGCGTTTGTTGTAACTCAATCTCAAAGCCTTCGCCACTCCCACCTTCATATAATAAGTCAGCAATCGAATGTGCGTGGTGCATTTGTGGGGGCATAGCTTCAATTTGGACTAGCACTTCATTATTACGTTTCTGATCCACAGTCTCTTGTGATATCTTCCATACTGAATTTTCATCCTCACCCCACCCATCTGGATTCATGGATACTGCCCCCTGAGGCCGGCCCAAGTTAGTTGCCTTGGTTTTACAAGTTGTCTTGTCTCCAATTCCAACGCCGTTCGAAAAATTGACGTGAAAACTGAAATAACATGGATACGATACACATATTTCCTACATAGGTTAGCAATTGGTTTCACGTAAAGGTGCGACGAAGACGGCCGATAAATACTAAGACAGCTGTCACAATGAGAGAGGCAAAACCACTCCCAATGACGAAGCAAATTCGACAAAGAACGATGACGCGACACATGGAAATACACACACCCACACACAAACACACACTAACTAGAACGAGCCCCGCTTACCTCCATGTTCCAGATTTATTCACATAGACAAGTTCACCATCAATACCACTAGTCGAAATCCAATTAGTACCAGCCGCACGTGCACAAATCACAACCTCCGTACGGACTGGAATCTCGGCAATGGGGAACATGTGATAGACGACACGATCTCCAACTTGATGATGATTACGATTATATCTGTCAAAGACCATTTGTACCTCGAGGTCCTTAATATAATTACCAGCTTTTAAATGCACACCACTTTTCAACCGGAGTGGTTCATTCGTCATATTACGTATACGTATCATCGTTGTTAAACGTATTTCACCCAATTTCTTACGTATTGATGCCAGTGATACTGGTGTATGCTGAGCATCAATTGGTCTGTCTGGCATGGGAGGTAAATGTCTCTTCTTCATCCCATATCCCTCATCTTCACCATCCATATCCATTGATTCTAAATTACCAAATGTACGTGTCGGACATCGTTGATGTATAGATTTTGTTACATCATCATATGCCTTACTTGACATGGATACATAGTGTGCAGTCTGTCGATCGGCCTCATCGACGTCACTTATAATCTTATTCACACGTTCCATTAAGTCGTCAGGTAATGCATCCACCTCCTCCACAGGTGCCAAAAGTGTCTCAAGAACATCCTGACGCTGTTTGGCACGGAATTCCCAATTCTTACGTAATGCCTCGGCCCGTTCAAATAATGCCATATTATCGGCCACAATTTTCTTCACTGCACGTTCTTGTTCCCGATACAATGTTGCACGTTTCGCACTACCCAAATTCATTGCTCGGGCCGTGTACAATTCGTCAGCGGCAACTTTGACCTTGGCCATGGGTCCTTTAATAGTGGGTGTATCCAAGTATGACTTTTCAAATACCCCCTCCTTACGTCGTTCTAACGAGTCCTCCCTCGCCTTGGTGAGCAATATAGCAATGGTGGCAATTGCCACGGCAATCCAAAATATGGCCACGCCCGCCTCGGAACTGAAGTCGATGGTATATCGCGCATGCGTTAATAAACCCGCACAGAAGAACATCATTAATACGCCCGATATCATCATATTAATGCTAAATTCCCCGAGCGGACTAATGAACCGGTTCAACCATCGCGTGTATGCCTGATTGACCAAATGCAGTACATTCGGTCCGGTGGGCAAGCCATTCTCCACCTCCTCGTGCCAAGCATTCTGCAACACTTCATCGTCGCTGAATAATTTACGTTCCATAATGGATGCCGTGTGTTCGTGTAACCGACGTACGATGGTAACGCAGAACCACAACGAGACGCTGAAGCACATGATACTCCCTCCCATACAAAAGAGGTAGGGTATTAATATCCAATCGTCGACTTCCTGGGGCGGCCCGCCCTCGACGACGAGTCCGTAGACACATCCCAAGCACACCGTGTCGCAGAGCATGACGATGTTGTACCTGTTGAATTGATTCGTCAACTCGTCGCGCAGGCTCTCGCGGACCTCGGTGCGGTACGTCATCTCGTACGACCGCGAATCCTGATCCCGCGCCAGCTTCATCTGCTGAGAATTGATCTTCTCGGCCTGCAGTACCGCCATGCGCGATAGCGCCATGTCCTCGCAGTGCTGCTGTGCGCTCAGCGCCAATGCCTCGCCGTACTGGTACGACGCCTGGGCCCACTGGGCCGTGAATAGACGCTTCGATTGGCGCATTTGCAGCAGGAAGACCTCGCGCGTCAGGTCGTTCGATTTGGCATCGAGCTGTAGACCGAGTGCGGTCGCACCCGCCGAGGCGGCGCCGCTTGCGGCCATTACTATTGGGAATACCATCGCGTCAGATGGGAGATGATCGTGATGGAAATAATGAAAGATACCAAGAAGAAAACGGAGAGACTCTCTTTTTTGGCTCGTTTCTAGTTCCCGCCACGTGAGATGCACCTTCTCACTCTCCCCATTTTCAATTTACTATCCAATATTCTACTAGGCGCCGAACCCAAACAACATGTTACGAATACGACGGACGGCTGCGACGACGATACTGCCATCGGGGCTGTCGTCGCTTCGTTGCTGCTCTTCTTGTTCTATTCCGCTGCAGCATCAGCAGCGACGACAACAACAACAACGACAAAGACGACGACCAATGACACCGATGATGACGATGCCGCGATCTCCTTTTTTGTCACCGACGTTGTTGTCGACGGCAATTCCAATAAGCAGCAGCGATATTCGCCAACGTCGGACGATGTCGATGCAGAAGGTGTTCGTTTCCAAGCATAATCATTCCCTACACGCTGCCACATCGGCCACGTCCATAATTGAATACATCACCTCTCGGCTGCCTCACCTGTCTCGATCCCAAAATGGTGGAGCTTCGTATAATAGTTCGACGGATGATGATGCCAATTTTCGCATCACCTCCTCGCACGTCCAACCGCGCACGTGTCCCTTCTGCGCTAAGCCCACCAACGATCGAATTGACAATATGTACAAATTATACGTCAGCATAGGCAGCGGCGCGTATTATTGTCATCGATGCGGCGCCAAGGGCAGTTGGTATGATTTTAAAAATCGATTGAGCGGTGGATTTATGGTGGATGGAAATAATAATGGCGATGCCAATAATGATAATAAAAGCTGTAGCCAAAATGGCAGTGGTGGCAGCAGCAGCAGTGGTAGCAGTGGTGGTAGGAATGGACGACTCGTTGATGACATTGTTGCTGGACAACGTGATGATAATTCATATAATTCAAAAAAGTCATTGCAACAACCCATGGGGGGGAAGGTGCTGCCATTACCAATGCCACCGAAACGATTGAATTCATTATACATTACCAAGCTATTTGAGAATGATGATAGCGATGGTGGTGGTGGTGGTAGTAGTAATGTCAACACTAAGAATGACAATGATGCACAATCGGTATTAACTTACCTAACACAAGTACGTGGGATAAACCGTGCTACATTGCGTAAGTATGGTGTGGGGTGTGCACGGTACAACTTCCCCGACAGGAGCAACAGTAACAACAATAATAAGACGGGAGGTATAGCATATGTTAGTAGTGTATGTGTCACATTCCCATGGATGATGCGTATGGGTGAGGTGGAAGAAATGGAGGATATGAGAGGTGCCAAGTACGTATGGAAAGGGAATACTACGAATACTACTACAACAACTGGTACTCCAACAGAAGTGATACGAACTGATGATGATCCAAAAGATGTCATTGACGACAATGGTGACAATACGGTTGCTTCTTCGGCACGACTGACGGAAAAGAAGAAAGAAAAAGATAAAATCGCAAAGATGACACCATTAGAACGATATCATTACAGAAAGGAACGTAAGAATCTAAGTAGAGGAAAACAAGATGCTAACATAGGTGCTATTGAGACGAGTAAATTGATGACTCAAATATTGGGAGCTAAAGCTGGAAATAATGTCAATGATGATGACGGTGTGGTGAACCAGGAGGGGTTACACAATAACAAAGATGAAGAAGAGGAGGAGGAGGACGAGGAATCAAACATTGAATCTGACCATGGTCCATACATTACACGTCGGATTAAGGTACGATCGATCGAACATAAAGCATGGCAACGTTTAGACCCCCCAGGAGGTGGGTCAGGTTTGTTTGGATGGCACACTATCCCAAGTAATGCAACCTCAATTATCATTACCGAGGGTGAATTTGATGCCATGGCAGTATATCAAGCCACCGGACGACCCACCGTTAGTCTGCCTAATGGATGTCGGAGTTTCCCCACGGATATAATAGCATTACTTGAACGGTTTGATACAGTATATATATGGATGGACAATGACGGGCCAGGACAGGAGGGGGCTGAGATATTTGCTAAGAAATTAGGTGTGGAACGTTGCTTGATCGTCCGGCCTAGTGGCAAACGTGGTTGGATAAGAAGTGATCGACGGACAACGCCTATCACCGTCAATGACAATAATGAAGATGCTACTGCTTTGTCGTCGGCGTCGTCGTTGGAACCGTCGTCATCTCCTCCTCCATCACCACCCAAGGATGCCAACGAGGCATTGCTACAGGGGTGGGATCTTAATGAACTACTCGAGGAGGCGTCAGAGTTACCACATGAACGTATATTAAAATTCTCAGACTTACGAGATCAGGTTATACATGAAATTATCAACCCTGACAAGTATCGTGGCACGCCGGTGAAGAGTCTCCCAGGCTTTACGTCACTAATTAAAGGCTTTCGTCGAGGTGAAATGACAGTCCTTACTGGTCCGACCGGATCTGGTAAGACAACCTTCCTTGGTCAAATTAGTCTTGACCTTGCCGAGCAAGGTACTAACGTCCTCTGGGGCAGCTTTGAAATTAAGAATACCCGACTAATGCATAAACTTTTGCAACAGTATATGCGAGATGTATTACCAATGGGCCTGGCGACTCGTGACAATCTAACCGAAACTGAGAAGCAGCAACAATTAACATCACTTATGGCACTTGCCGACAAATTTGAGTCATTACCTATGCACTTTCTAAAATTCCATGGTGGATCAGATGTGGATCATGTCCTTGATGCAATGGAGTACGCCGCGTATGTATATGACGTCGATCATATAATACTTGATAATATGCAATTCATGATAAGTAGGACAGCAAGTCAAGCTAAGAAAGGTGGGGGGTCGGCATATGACAAGTTTGATATGCAAGATGTGGCAATCGAAAAGTTTCGTAAATTTGCTACCGATTACAATGTACATGTATCACTTGTGGTCCATCCCCGTAAGGAGGATGAGAATGTCAAATTAGGTATATCCTCATTCTATGGCAGTGCCAAGGCTACTCAGGAGGCTGATACAGTATTAATCCTACAAAGTGATGGTAAACGCAAGTTCGTCGACGTGCGTAAAAATCGTTTTGACGGTACATTAGGTCACGTGCCACTCTACTTTGATCGTAAGAGTGGACGATATACCGAAACGGATACCAACGTTGCATCCCCGCCAAGGACGTCAGTACCACAAGGAGTGTCAGCTATGGGCGGAGTCTCTAGTGTCAAGGCCACGTACAATGATATCAGAAATCAGCATCCGCTATGAACAATAAGAGAACAGCAGAGCAATTACTATTAATCATTAAAAGTAAAGCCTCTACTGAAATGATATTTGAATTATAGTTGTTTATATAACACAAGTATAATCATCTTCTTTTACTGGGATGCGACATCAATGAGGCGGGCAATCAATTCACTCTTCTTCCCACTAACTGTTAGACCAGCCTCCTTCAGACGTTCCTTCAACTCGGGTACTGTCAATGTTGATAGTGTAGATGCAACGTCATCAGTACCCACAGCAAGAATGATCTCATTATCTACCTCCTTGGCACTGCCATTAATCATAAAATCATCAAATGCGACGTCTATATTGTCTTGTTCCATATACTTATCATCATCATTGGCGTCGTCCTCAGCATCCCACTCTTCCTTGCTCACGACATTCATCCCGCCACCATTCTCATCATCATCATTAGTATCCCACATTGCACCACGTGGCGATGCAATCATCCACTCTTTATTCCCATCATCAATTTCTACTACATAATCATTACGTAACTCATCACGTATGTCATCGGCCATATCAAAATCACGACGTTTGCGTGCCAATATTCTATCTCCCAATCGTTTACCAATAGCCGCAATAATTGTTTCTTCCGGTATGAATGATGACTCGGCTTTGTTGAACATGTATTCCTCACTTAGTAGTGCCCATTCACCTGCTCTGTCATCAATGTTGACGTTATACTTGGCCGTTAGTTCGGCATATATCTCATCGGCACGATCATAATCAACAATGGATTTGGCCACACTTCGTTCGGCCACCATTTCGGATATAGTGCTAATCTGTTCGGGAGTGAGGCCATTGCCATGTCCTCGTTGACGATATACCTTGGGTGGTTTAGGCCCCATGTTATCCCAATCGCCACCACCACGACGTCGTTGTTCTCGTCCTCCACGTTCTCCTCTTTGAAAAAAGTCTTGTCCATCGGCTCTCCATTCCTTGGTCCCATCATTAACATTCACACCTGCATTACGTAAATCCATTTCGATCCGATCGGCGATATTGAATTTGCGTGCGAATTTACTTTCCATGCGTCGTTTGATCAAATCGTGTATTTCACTTTCGGAGAGGCTACATGTCGTGGGGTTAACAGTCGTCCCCGTCACTTGTGTGTAGTCATGACCGTATTCATTAAATGATCGTTCTCGACCACGTCCACGTCCTGATCCACGTCCTTCCCTACTACCGCCACTGCCACGTCCCTCTCTGCTACTGCCGCCTCGATCTCCTCGAGAAGAATCAAATCTACTCCCACCAGCAGCAGCACGACCAAAACCTCCCGTGGACCAAGTCTTATCCTTATCCCAAACGGTGACGCCATGATCATTGGTCAATGTTTCGCGTATCGCATCGGCCTCGTCGAAGTTGCGAGATCGTCGTGCATCCAATCGAGACGATAAGAGTTCATTAATGACGCTCATTTCGTCGGCCGGTATGGACGCGTCGTCGCGCGAGGTGTCGCGCGAATAGTCGTGTCCATCGGCACCGCCGCCGTAGTCGATACCACGACGACGATCGTCGCCTCGTCCTCTGTCGCCGCCACGATGGTTGCCATTCGAGCCAGTGGAAGCGACGGCGGCGCCGCCATTATCCCAGCCGCCATCCTCGAAGTTTAACTTTTCCACGAAGTCGTCGTAATCGTCGAAGAAGCTCCCGCCGCCGGACTCGTCCGCGTCGCCGCTCGAGGATAATCGCGACGACGTCGGCAACGACGACGATGGCGGCGGCAAAGTCGTCCTTTCGCGATGCGGCGAAAACAATGACCGCCGACGACGACGCTGACGACGCGCTACCGATGTCAGCGAGAAGCTCCACGACGAACGGATCGGTAGTAGCATCAATAGGACTGCTATCGACTGCATGTTTTGTTCAGACGATGCACTGACGCGATTTTCATTTTGATTGGTCGTTCGGCGGGAAGCCTCTATCCCAGCCGAAGCGAGTTTTTGGCGTAAAAATGTCTCAGCTCGAGAGCGAGCGAAAAAAGGGCGGACATCGTCAAGCTTGCTGGATCAGCTCAAATGCTATTTTTGCGTGGGGATTTTTTTGAGTCGAATCCAAAGTCCGTGATCCTAGTAGTGTGGTCATGTGACGATGGGTCTCGTCTGGCGTCGACCTACCGTCGTTGCGGCCACGGCCATCGCGACGACGGTACTCTACGCTACGGTAGCTATCACGACGGCAGCTGCTTACGTCGTACCATCGTATTTGGAATTGACTTCGTCGTGGAAGGATGTGAATTTCGATACGGCCACGGTGAGTTTTGTTCGTGTTGCCGTGAGAAATATAACGTGGTGGTATTATCAGCCCGTCGATACATCGTACATATTATTGTTGTATTTGTATTCGGTACTTACAAAAAAATTATACTTTGTATTTGTCCTTGTATGATGTCGCTTGATTTCTTCTCATGCCTCATACGTGCGATACCCGTGCGATCGATGTGTATCTTTTGTTATATGCAAACTGCAAACGAATTTATATATCACAAATCACGCAAACGACTGCACGAATAATAAATAACCACAACAACGACACAGCTCTTACCACTGGAATTCCAATCCAACAAGGCAGCCTTGGTCTTGGAGGGCAACAACAATAACAACAACAGTCTAGTGTTGGATACAACGTCAACCTGTCTCCCAGCCTCGACTGTCATTGCCCAACATACCGGCACTCACGGATGTTTACTATTCGCGATCCGTCGTCCGGGATGAGTATTATGCCGCGAGGAAGGTGCGGCAATCGCCACCCTCGCGGCGCGGAATGATACCCCATTGGCCGGCTTTGGCATATATGGCGTCGTCAAAGAAGCGATGGGTGATGATGTAGGCTTGACCGAGTTTTACCACAATTACTTTACGTATCCGATATATAAAGATGAATCATTAATATTCTACAATGCATTGGGATTACGTCAATTATCGCTCAAGGCCGTGCTCAAAGAAACAACGTGGTGGAATCCATATCGTATATACAAATCCTATCGTAATCTTTCCGAGAGATTACAAAGTAAGAATATTACTGGCAATATGAAAGGTGAGGGCTTAGTTCAGGGTGGGATTATAATATTTGACAAGGCTGGTGTGGCACGATATGCATATAGAGAAGAAACTGGGAGCGAGATACCCATTCATGATATATTATTGGCTATACAAGCAGTACGCGACGAGGATGATGTAGGAGGACAACAAAAGGAGTAAGATAGACTTTTGTGGGTCAGTAGATGTGAATACTATTATATTTATTGATACGGTACAGAAATGATTAGTGTTTGTTTTGATTCCTTTGGGAGGGCGCTGTGGCTGATTGTGGAATGACGGTATATTTCAGAAGATGTATATATTCTTGGAAGAAGTTACTACCTGAGAACAAACAAACAGACAGCAGTCTCTTGATTTTTCAAACAACAAAAATATGTATGTAACATCAAATTATAATGATAATAAAAAAAGGTTACAAAGAGTATAGTATGTTAGATGGTCATCTACACAGCCTGTTCTTGAGTTGGTTGTTTTTGGGTCCTATGGAAGGGAATATCGGGCATGGGACAGACAAATAATTTTAGGGAGGAAATGCCAAAAACCATTACTTTGCGGTCCGCACCTTTAAAGTACCACACCCCGTAGGCGTTAGACGTAGGAATTCCATACGTGAGGCACTACAAAAGTAAGAGTGCCCAAGTAAGGGTATTTTCACGTTTTTCCCATAATTTTAAAAACAATATACTTAGTGGATCAGTGGTGGGGTGGTGACTTGGATGCTCCATCATCACTTTGTCATTTATGGAGACTGTCAACAATGAAGACAATCTACTTTGATCTTGGCGATGATGAAGACATTGTCAAATGATAAATCCTATCGTAATCTTTCCGAGAGATTACAAAGTAAGAATATTACTGGCAATATGAAAGGTGAGGGCTTAGTTCAGGGTGGGATTATAATATTTGACAAGGCTGGTGTGGCACGACATGCATATAGAGAAGAAACTGGGAGTGAGATACCCATTCATGATATATTATTGGCTATACAAGAAGCAGTACGCGACGAGGATGATGTAGGAGGACAACAAAAGGAGTAAGATAGACTTTTGTGGGTCAGTAGATGTGAATACTATTATATTTATTGATACGGTACAGAAATGATTAGTGTACTTTTTGATTCCTTTGGGAGGGCGCTGTGGCTGTTTGTGGAATGACGGTATATTTCAGAAGATGTATATTCTTGGAAGAAGTTACTACCTGAGAACAAACAAACAGACAGCAGTCTCTTGATTTTTCAAACAACAAAAATATGTATGTAGCATCAAATTATAATGATAATAAAAAAAGGTTACAAAGAGTATTGTATGTTAGTTGGTCATCTACACAGCCTGTTCTTGAGTTGGTTGTTTTTGGGTCCTATGGAAGGGAATATCGGGCATGGGACAGACAAATAATTTTAAAAACAATATACTTAGTGGATCAGTGGTGGGGTGGTGACTTGGATGCTCCATCATCACTTTGTAATTTATGGAGACTGTCAATGATGAAGACAATCTACTTTGATCTTGGCGATGATGAAGACATTGTCAAATGATGAAGGGATATCATACATTATTTACTTGGACTATGTATTATTATTATAACCTGATTCTGTGCTCTTCTCACTTAATTTAATAATTTGCTGGTCCCAACTCCATTCTGTACGCTTTTACATGTTAACCCACTGCAACAACAATTAACAACCAAACTGCTGCACAAATTTTGTGGCTTACAGCTTTGGGTCTTAGCACGGCAAGTTGTTCCAGCCGTGGGCTTTGTCGTGGTTGGCATTGTTGTGGTGGGAAATGTGGTTGTTGGACTGTTGGTTGGATTTGCCAGTGCAGAATTTGATCTTGGGCTGACAGATACACTGGGCTTGGATTTGAGGTTGAAAGCGACGTAGGTAAAGATGAGGAGGCCCGTCGTCTCATTTTTTGCACGTCTTTTCTCTCTCTCTCTTTTGTGTGAGGCTTCTTGTAGAATTATGTACTACTTAGTACTTAGTAGTAACATTCAGAGTTACCATAGATTGAGTCTACACTCTAGGTAGACTCACTTCTTAAATAATATCACCATAGCGATACGTCTTCTTCTATCCATAGCGCTCTCGGCGAGCGATCCTCAGTAGGCAGGCGGCATCCAGCAGGCCGGTGTGCTTAAGAGCGACGTCAAGCAGCTCAGACGGGACGTGAATTGGCTTTTCTTCCAACAACTACAGCTCCCACCACAACATTCAAATGGCAGCAATCATTTACTCCGCGATGGTCCTATATACAGTTCAGGGGATGCTGCAAATCAATATGGCTCAAATTACAGATGAGACAACCCTAACTCAGCAATTAGTGGGGGCCATTAATGGAATCCCAACATTTGCACCATACTTTACCCATTGTGGCTTCTGGCGAACGTAAGACCTACTGTGTGATACAATACATTGAGGAGGAGGGAGATGAGAGATTCATTGTTCTAGGTAGGGATTGAGATGAGGAAGACAGGGAATTTCGATTCATGTTGAATAATCATAGGGAAAACTGTCCAAACACTTCACAATATAAAAAAATTGCCCCCCGGGACCGTACTCAATTTCAAATCCCACCCAGCACTTCACCTCACGTCAACAATTCTGTAGTGTACTTCACGAAATTAATTAACTTGTTGTTGTACTTCACAAATCAGTTTTCACTGTTATTATACCTCACTAATTCACTATCTGTGTTTTCTTTTGTCTCACCAATTAAAATTGACTGTTACTTTACCTCACGAAATGTATCTTGCTGTTGATCTCCTCACCAATAGACCGTTTCTTGACATTTTGTCATTTTCTTGTCACATCTCCCTACGTTCAGAATTGCTGTTCAATAACCTCACCAAACGACTTTTCATCAATTCGTACACCTCACGAAATCAACTGTATACTATTCTACCACCTCACAAAACGACTTTGCATCAATTCTTACACCTCACGAAATCATTTGTATACCATTCTACCATCTCACCAAACGACTTTGCATCAATTCGTACACCTCACGAAATCATTTGTATACCATTCTACCATCTCACCAAACGACTTTGCATCAATTCGTATACCTCACGAAATCATTTGTATACCATTCTACCACCTCACCAAACGACTTTGCATCAATTGGTACGCCTCACGAAATCAACTGTATACCATTCTACCATCTACCACCTCACCAAACGATTTTCATCAATTAGTACGTCTCAAAATCCTACAACTCTGAGCCGCCACCATGAAGAATCAACGTCGGAATACCACTGCAACTAATGAAAATGAAATGGAAACAACCGCAACGGCACCAGTGACGGCGACGGTCAAAGCAAAGGGTGGTAATAAGAAGAAAGCATCTGCCCCCAAGGCCAACGCCAAGGCTACTACCACCACCGCAAATAAAGAGAAGAAGAAGAAGAATAAAAATATAACCACAGCCGCCACTGCCGCTGGCACTGATGATCTACAAAGAAAATGCAATGCCATACTGGTTCATGTCAGGTAACTTTCTCTGTGGCATGTGTGTAAACTTCCGATTTTTAAGACTGACTGACCAAAATTGCCATTTCTTCTTTCCACAACTTGTAAATGGTTGCTTCTATTGTCTTTGCCATGAACAGAATTGTGGCGCAAACAGTATAGCACTGATATGAGTTCAACTACCACCATGAGTATGAGCTCGCTTGTCAGCAACTATTCAGCAGATAACAAATGGAGACACTGTCCACATTATGCTGGAAAGCAGAAAGCTGGACGTCTGAAGGTCGAAAAGAGGTAGAAGAGCTCAATTGAAACATTTGGAAAGAAGAAACGTTCCAAGCCCACAATTGATCAGCAAATGGAAACTGAAGCCCGGAATGCAAAGAAAAGCGGTGGAAAGAAGAAGTAGGTTGTGGAAAGAAGTAAGTTGTGTCTATTTTGTGATTTGCCAGTGTAGTGAGTGCAAGGGGGTTGCAGGTCATAGTTTGATAAGATTGGGTGGGGGTAGATTGTTGTTATTGTGCTGATTTCAGTTGGGGGGAGGGGGTAAATGTAGGCAGTTGGGGGGAGGGGTAAACCACATGTCGCCGACATGTCGCCGACACGTGTCAATGTCGCCAAATCTTGGCCGACATTGCGTGTCGTTGCGACACAGAAGAGTCCCCGACACACCCAA
>Ga0247832_1005359_pt1 | contig 14946 bp, 9 predicted proteins | sample LaCruzMarch2015__10_FD_192407 | JGI IMG/M metagenome (GOLD analysis project Ga0247832, IMG submission 192407) | Freshwater microbial communities from meromictic Lake La Cruz, Castile-La Mancha, Spain - LaCruzMarch2015_4m | ecosystem: Environmental > Aquatic > Freshwater > Lake | place: Spain... | reverse complement strand
GATATAGGCTGGATCACCATTTCCAAAAAAGATTAAAGCATTCTCTGCTGTTTCAATGCCAAATACTTTTTGGGCAATTTGCATGGTTAAGTGCTCATTCGCAGGCATTTGATCTGCATTTTTTGATACATTGGGAATTGGTTTAAATATATGTGTGCCTTGCTCTCCTTCTTTAGTCAAACGGATCTTATTTTTCAATTGAATAAGTGAAAATTTTTCCTGTACGCCTGAAATGGATATACGCGTTGCATTGTCTTCAAAAGAATCGTCACCATTTTGATTAGATTGTAAGGAATTATATGGCAGTATATGATTTACCTTATTTCCATTAAATACACGCTTAATACATGTTCTACTATAGGTAGTAAACCCAGCAGAAAGTGTTCCTGGACACCTATTGATTTCCATTTTAATCATTTCATTTTAATAATTTTAACCGCACCAATCGTATCACCACCAGCTACTTCCAGTAAAATGCCAAAATAATCATCCAGGTCTATCCGTTTTTTACTGCATAGTAACCTTTTGTTCACCCCTTCTGGAATCAAATTGAAAAAGAACGGAAATAACGTTGCTGATTGAAATGCTATCTTCGATTTTGGCAGTGTCAAACTAATAGACGGTTTATTGCTATCCTTAATATACTGTTCGTCGTAGCTAAAATTAAAACTCCCGTTATCCAATTGACTCAGCATACCAGCTAATTCGTTTTTATAAAGCACTTGTCCTGATCTCATAAGTTATTGAGTTTTTTTACCTGTAAAACCAGTTCCAAACCAAGCACATCAGCGATTTCTTGTAAAGTCCTGTAGGTTGGATTTGCTTTTCCCGCCTCCAACTGCTTTATTGTCCGAAGTCCGACCCCTGATAAATCTGCTAAATTTTCTTGCGTAATTTTTAGCATTTCTCTTCTTTCTTTTATTTGTTTAATCAATATAGAAAAGTGCGACATATTGCTCTATTTTATACAAAGCTATACATTTTATGGTTAAAAACAATAATAAGTGAATTTTAATGCACTTTTTTAGGTTTATTATATTGATTTACAAAATCATGACCCTATCCGTTTGGGAAAATTGATTTTCGCGATGCTGCACATACCCTATGTTACAGCCCCTTATATAAAAGGACAGATCTTAATGAAGTTTAATACTTTCTTGTAAGAAACGGAATCACTTTGGGGTATCCGAAGTAAATGACTTGTGCATGTTCAGAATCTACTAAAATCAGAAGCTACCAGGAAGACATTCGATCAATGTTTTAACAAATAGCGAAAATGGATAAGCTGGGTGAGGATTGGTAGTTTATGCATGAATTTTTCCATTTTTTCCATGCAATTCAAAAAATATCTGTACTTTTGTATTAAAGAAATGAATTTGCTCCGTCAACATATCAAGCAAGGTGAGGTATATCGCCGTTCTGACCTGGAATATTATTCCACGGCCATAGATAGGCATTTGGCTCAATTAACCAAAGACGGAACATTGGTAAAATTAAACCAAGGATTGTATTACTCACCAAAGCAATCCAAATTTGGTGTTGTTCCGCCCGATGACCGCCAAGTAGTAGAACGTTTTCTGAAGGACGAAGATTTTCTATTGGTGTCCCCAAATGCATTCAATTCACTTGGGCTTGGGCTTACACAGCTTTACAATACAATTTGGGTATATAACCATAAACGAAAAGGCGAATTTCAACTCAACGGAAAAACTTTTGAATTCAAATTGAAATCATCATTTCCCAAGAATATCACAAGAGAATATTTGCTCGTTGATTTATTAAACAATTTGGATAACCTAGCAGAAGACCAAACACAAGCCTTAGATAAATTACCAAATAATGTACGTAGTTTTAATGCTGATGCTTTGATGAAGGCTACACAACAATATGGAACAGGCAAAACAAAGCGCACTTTAAAATCAATAGTTAGAAACGTACTTCAGCAGGCTTGATTTCATACATAACGACACTGAATTCAAAGAGCTTCTCTCCATTAAAGCAATAGCTGGATATTCCTGGTTAAAGTGGTTCTTCGTCACTTTTGGTGAAAACATTAATTTTATTAAACTCATATTCTATTTCAATCACACCCATTCCGATGAAGATTCCTGTTAAAATTAGCCGGTTCTTGATCATTCCTATTTTTCTAATTAAAACAAAACAAGAAATTTTCACCAAAAGTGACGAAGAACCTAATGGTGACCGGATTATCCAATTTTACAAACAACCCTAACAGACCGAAATTAATTATTATATTTGATACTTATTGAAAAGTCAAAATACAGAAACGTGAGTTAATGAGTAAGGCTAAAAGAGGTAAACTTTGCGACAAAGTTATTGAAGCGGTTGATAATGACCCTTTGGCGACGCAAGGAATAAAAAAAGCATTAACCAAAATCAAGAATTAATTTAGATGCTAATCATTCATAAAATAGACAACTTTTTATATACCATTTTTCCAAAACTAATGGGGGGGGGGTAATAATTTGATTATCAATACTTTAGAAAAATATTATACTTTCGGCCCCTACAAGCCAAAAGTAAACATTGACAACGGTTGGGTAAAAATTGACATTGACACGCCTGCAATTTTGGCACAAGATAAAGACTACCAAAAAGTTATTGCGTTTTGTGAGAAAGGTAAATATGCTGATGCAAAACCTATTCTTAAAAAACTCATCGAAAATAATCCTTCTGTTTCGGAATATCACCGAATTATGGGACAAATTCATTCTGACGAAGGCGACCAGGAGGAAGCCATTAATTGCCTTATTGATGCATTACGCTGGGATTCAAAGAATGGATGGGCATTGCTTATGATGGGAAATATTTTTGCAAAGTTCAACGACGATGTTCCTACTGCAATGAATTATTATGACCAGGCACTTATTGCAAATCCAAAGGACTATATCACCATAAACAATATTGGTGTAAAACTTATGCAACATGGCAAATTGGAAGAAGCTAAAAAATATTTTTATGAAGCACTAAAGATTAACGACCAATATGCCAACACTCATTTTGCATTGGCAATGGTTGCTGAAAAGGAAGAAGACTTGCATTCTGCTTTTTACAGTACCATTCAAGCAATTAAAGGGAATAAAAGTAAGGATGTTTTATATCAGAATACTGTAAGAAAAGCGTTCGAGATTTCTAAAAAAATAATAGCTACTGAAGGTAATAATAAAATATTTAGGGAATACAGGCATAAACTTGAATTTGATGGTGACAGAAAAATTGACATTGTTCAAGATGAACAAATTCGTACCGCTGCAAAATTTGAATTTGCCGAAAACTATGACAGAGAAAATCACATGGTAAAATACAAACCAAGTTACCCGGCGGTTGAACACTTAATAATGCATGAGTTGGTGCATTTAGATTTTGTTATTGAAGCGAGAAAAGGTAATTTAAATCAATTGTTTATTTCAAATCAGCATCATAAAACAGCATTCAAGAAAGGACTTGAACCGACCATCAAGAAATTCAACAAAATGGGAATTTCAGAAAAGTCCATTGAGGATTATTGTTCGAATCTATTTGAAGGTATGAACAATCAAATATACAATACACCAATTGACTTGTTTATTGAAAATTTCCTTTATTCTGAATTCACAGAACTCAGACCTTTTCAATTTATTTCTCTTTACAATATGTTACAAGAAGGCCTGAAGGCTGTTACAGATAAAAAGATTGTTGAACACTCCCCCAAAGATATCATTTCAAAAAGCAAGGTATATAATATTGTAAATGCCATTCAGTTCAAGGAATTATTTGGATTTGACTTTATTAAAGACTTCAATGCTACTCCGGCAGAAATGAAACTTGCTACAGATTTTTATGACGAATATCTACAGTACAAAGATGACAAAGAACCTGCTGAAGAATATGAATTGGTTTTACATTGGGCTGAAGACTTAAAACTTGATAAGAACTTTGAACTTGTTAATGAGCATGAGTACAGAACTAAAAGGTTAGATATTGACCCTTACAAACAAAGGGAAATGGACAAATTTCAAAAATCGCAAGAGCAAGTAGGTACAAATATGGCTGTCGCTATGTTTATGGTCGATGCTTTGCAGTTTTTTGAAGGTAAACCAAAAGAGGAAATTAAAAAGATTGCCTATGAAATTGCAATGCAAGGAGCCCAGGGATATAGGCCTGACAAAGATGATTATGGCATTAACTCCGTTAAAGGCAAAACCTTTTCAGGCTACCATATTTTAGCTTATTACTATGTGAGCTGGGCATTGGCACTTCCTGAAATGGTATCACAATTAAATTTGCCCTATGAAGCAGAATATGAAATGGCACTGACCATGCACAAATCAAATAAATAAGGAAGGATTATTTGTTTTAAACAAGATTAATAAAATAATAAAACAAATAATTACCTTTAGAAACCATTCTTTACCCTGGTCAATTTAAACCGGATTGGGTGGTCAATTTCACCAGATTACACAACGAACTTTTCAACGAACTTTTCAACGAACTTTTCACCCTACTTTCTACAGGTCGTTTAAGCATAACCGTTAAAATCCCCTTTTTTTGGAAATCAGGTTCAGGCAGGCCGACACCTTTTGCATCAGGTCTTGAATACGGCCAATTCCAGAGCCTACTTACTCTACCAATTGCATACGGGCAAATAATCCATAGATGAATGGATTTCTGGAATGGCTACGTTTGCCGAACACCGATTCGGGTATGGCACTCACCAAGCCTCCGGGATTACTAATCTCCACTCTATCATCAAATACTTCTGCATTAATCACAGCATCTTTACCGTAATAATCACGGTGTGAAAAGGCATTGATGACGGTTTCTTTAAATACTGTTTCAGAAATTTCCCAAATTTCCTTACCAGGGCCGCCTCCTTGTACTTCTATGTCTAAGCGAACATTGAATTTGCCTTTGTGCCATTACATCGGTTATATATAATGCTGGTAGAGGTTTCCATAGCTGGCGTTCAATTGTTTGACAGGAGGAGTGAATTTTTCAATAAATCGAATAATGTGTTCATTGAATACATTATCCCGGAGTATGGTTCGCACCCTTTTACAGCTGTTTATGCGTTGAAAAAACTATTTGATTTTAGCTGCATTAATTTGTCTATTGGTTATTATGATCATCACACAGCGAAGAATATGTCAATTTTGAAAATGGCCTAAAAATAGGGAGAGAGATGATATCAAATCCGGGTTTCGTAAAATACAAAAAGAGATATGTGCCAGTTGTTTAAAGCTAGTGGCAAAAAACTAGATATTTTGCATCAGGAGCCACTGACCCGGCTATTCCGTTTCAAAATGGCTCACTTTGAACCGGAATAGCCAAGTTATTGGATAATCCAGTCGAAACAATTGACAGCAGAATATACTGAAGACTGGAAAAAAAAACAAGTAAGGCATTGCCTTCGCTTTGCAGAGACATTATCAAATAAGCAAATAGTATACACACTTTATAGACAATTGAGTTGGTCACAAATTCGGATGGTTTTGTTCTGTACTGATTTTACACTCAGCCTAATATGATGGAATTGTTTCTATCTTCCAGGCAAAACAACAGTCTGCATATTACAAATATTTTTAAAAAAGGTGTGCTCAATGAAAATTCTGCTATTAAAGATTATACTTGTATAAATGCGTTCTTCTGAATTAATTAGTTTATCTTCATATAAGAATAAAACAGAACGATGCTTAGATAATAAATACCAAAATGAGTGGCTATACAAAAGATTGTTACGGTTATAAGGTAGTTACCACACTCCTTCGCATTTTTTAAAATTTCTTTTAGCCAGCCGCACTAACAATAACGACGATATTAAGAGCCTTGAAAATATGATAAATTAAATAATGGCCTTCAACGAAAATACAAGAGTAAAAGTTCCTGCTATTCTGCATCTGTGCAGACTGGGATATAAATATGTTTCGCTATCAATGGCTAAATGGAATATTGATACCAATATTTTCACGGACATTTTTGAGGAAAGCATTCAACGCATCAATCCTGATTTAGAACAAGGTGATTTGAAAAGAGTATTGGAAGATGTTTCATTGGTACTTGACAATGAAGATTTGGGCGAAGCATTTTACAATATGTTGATTGCAACTTCTGGAACAAAACTGATTGACTTCAAAGATTTTAATAATAACTCATTCCATGTTGTAACAGAACTCACCTACAAAAACGGGGATGATGAATTCAGACCTGATATTACTTTGCTCATAAACGGAATGCCATTGGCTTTTGTGGAAGTAAAGAAGCCAAACAACCAAGAAGGTGTTTTACAGGAAAGAGACCGCATCAATGTTCGATTCAAGAATAAAAAGTTCAGAAAGTTTATAAATATTTCACAGGTGCTGGTATTCTCTAACAACATGGAATACGACATTGAATCTATCGAGCCGATTCAAGGTGCATTTTACGCTTCTACTTCTTATGCTTCTGCAAACTTCAACTGTTTTAGAGAAGAAGAGAAATTTGATTTGGCAACGTTATTGAAAGCAGAAGATGATAATTTAGAAAATTTGGTTTTGAAAGACAATAATCTTTCTGCCATTAAACATTCGCCTGAATTTATTACCAACAAAGAACCAAACTCACCAACAAATCGCATTCTTACTTCACTATTTAGCAAAGACAGATTTGCAATGATTTTGAAATACAGCATTGCGTATGTGAACGAAGAAAAAGGTTTGGAAAAGCACATCATGCGTTATCCGCAGTTGTTTGCCACCAAAGCCATTGAACGTAAATTGAATGATGGCATTAAAAAAGGAATTATCTGGCATACGCAAGGCAGCGGAAAAACGGCTCTTGCTTATTACAATGTCAAATACCTGACCGACTATTTTCAGCAAAAAAGCATTGTTCCTAAGTTCTATTTTATTGTTGACCGTATTGATTTAATGAATCAGGCGAAACGAGAATTTACAAGTCGTGGTTTAATTGTACATACTGTAAATTCTAAAGATGAATTGCTTCGCAATTTCAGAACCCGACAAGCCATTCACAACCTCTCGGGCAAAAGAGAAATAACGGTTGTAAACATTCAGAAATTCAAAGACGATACCGATGTGCTGAAAGCGAATGATTACGACACCAGCAGCCAACGGATTTATTTCTTGGATGAAGTACACCGCAGTTATAACCCAGCTGGCAGTTTCTTAGCCAACCTTTTTAATTCGGACAGAAACGCAATTATTGTTGGCTTAACTGGAACGCCTTTAATTGGCAACGACAGAACATCACGCCAAACATTTGGTGATTATATTCACAAGTATTATTATAATGCCTCTATTGCAGATGGCTATACGTTGAAACTTATTCGCGAGGATATTGAAACCACCTACAAGTTTCAATTAAAAGAAGCATTAAAGGAAGTTGAGATATTAAAAGGCGATGCCGACAAACGCATCATTTATGCTCATGCTAAATTTGTTGAGCCAATGCTTGATTACATTGTTCAGGATTTTATCAAAAGTAGAATTCGTTTTGGTGATCATTCTGTTGGTGCAATGGTAGTTTGCGACAGTGCCGAGCAAGCCCGAAAATTATTTGAAATTTTTATCAGCAAATACAATCCAACGCAAAAAACAGTAAAAACAGTTGAGCCTTATTTGATGGCTGCTGATCCTGCTGTAGAATATGGAATGTATAAAGTTGACCAAAGCAAAAACTTGGTTGCTTCATTGATTTTGCATGACATTGGTTCAAAAAAAGACCGTAAAGATGAAGTAGATGATTTTAAAGATGGCAAAATTGACATTCTGTTTGTGTACAATATGCTGCTGACTGGTTTTGATGCCAAGCGTTTAAAGAAATTATACATTGGCAGGGTAATAAAAAACCACAATCTGCTACAAACACTCACAAGAGTAAATAGACCATACAAGAAATTCCGTTACGGTTATGTAGTAGATTTTGCCGACATCACCAAAGAGTTTGATGCTACCAACAAAGCCTACTTTGACGAATTGCAAGCCGAACTGGGTGATGAAATGCAAAACTATTCCAACCTCTTTAAATCGAAGGAAGAGATTGAGGAAGAAATAAAAATCATTAAGGAAAAGTTGTTTCATTATGATTTGAAAAATGCAGAAGTATTTTCCCAACAAATCAGCCAGATTGAAGACCGCAAGCAGGTATTAGAAATTAAAAAGGCTTTAGAAATTTCCAAGAATATTTACAACCTCATTCGATTAGAAGGCCATTTTGATTTATTGGAGAAAGTCGATTTCAAAAAACTGAATCAACTTTATAATGAGGCTTCACGCCATTTGGATTTACTGAATCTGAAAGCCAACATTGAAAACAATGTGGACACGACCAATCTGCTGAATGTAGCTTTGGAAAATGTACTGTTCATGTTCCGTAAAATTTCGGAAGAAGAAATGGTAATTGCCGACCAGTTAAAAGATATGCTTCGCAAAACCCGTGAGGCATTGGGCGGTAACTTCGACCAAAACGACCCGCAGTTCGTGAATTTATATGACGAGTTGAAACGCTTGTTCGACAAAAAGAATTTGGACGAAATAACGCAGGAAGATATGCGTAACAATATTGGTTCATTGCAACAGATCTACGACCAAGTAACCGAACTGAACCGCAAGAATAATTTGCTAAAGGTAAAATATGAGAACGATGCCAAGTATGCCCGAATGCACAAGCGAATTTTGGAAAAAGGCAGCATCTCAAAACGAGAAAGTGAAATTTGCGAAACGCTGTTGGACATTAAAAAACAGGTGGACGAAAAAGTATTGATTAATACTCAAATGTTGAAAAATGAAAGTTATTTTGACAAGCTGTTGATACAAATGGTAATTGGCAGTTTTGGTAAAAACAAAATTGAACTCGACCCAGAATCAGCTAAATACATCAACACCTGTTTAGTAAAAGAATATATGAACGAATATCAAGGAAATAGAGCATGGTAACACAAGATTTTACAGCACAAACAAAAGAGCTGATTGATAACCTCAAAGGTGTTTGTACCTCTTACGGCTTAGGTAACGATGGCAATGAATTTAAAATCATTACCCAGGTGTTTCTATATAAATTCATGAACGATAAATTCGGCTATGAGGTAAAACAATTAGACCCCAAACTGGCAACCGCTGAAAGTTGGGAAAAAGAAATTGCCCAATACAGCGATAAGCAATACGAAATGTTATTGCTACGCATGAACCCCGACAGTGCCAAACTAAAAAGAGAGCATTTCCTTTCTAACCTTTACAACAAACAAGACAAAGAAGAATTTGCAAAATTCTTTGACGACACCCTTCGGGATATTGCCATTTTCAACAACGATATTTTCTCAGTAAAAACAGGAACTGGTGCTAAGATTGTTTTATTTGATGAAATAAGCAATTACATTACCGACAGCAGCCAGCGTGATAATTTCTGCAAAGCCATTATCAACCAATTGGTGAATTTCAGTTTTGAAAAAATATTCAATCAGAAATTCGATTTCTTCTCTACCATTTTTGAATACCTCATTAAAGATTACAACAAAGATGGTGGCGGAAAATATGCAGAGTATTACACACCTCATGCGGTTTCAAAAATTATGGCTTCTATTTTGGTAGATAAGCCCGTGAGCAATGTATCCTGTTACGACCCATCGGCAGGTTCGGGTACTTTGCTAATGAATTTGGCACATGCCATTGGCGAAGACCGCTGTACCATTTACTCGCAGGATATTTCTCAAAAATCAAGCAGTATGTTGCGGTTGAATTTGATATTGAACAATCTTGTACACTCCATTCAAAATATCATTCAAGGCAATACCATTAAAACCCCTTACCACAAGGTAGGCGACAAGTTGATGACCTTTGATTACATTGTTTCTAACCCACCGTTTAAGTTAGACTTTAGCGATTATATAGCCGATTTGGACACCAAGCAAAACAACGAACGCTTTTTTGCAGGTTTTCCGAATATTCCGAAGAAGGACAAAGACAAGATGGCCATTTATCCTTTGTTTATTCAGCACATCATTTTCTCCTTGTCTGCAAAAGGCAGAGCAGCCATTGTGGTTCCTACGGGTTTTATTACGGCACAAAGTGGCATTGAAAAGAAAATACGTGAACGCTTGGTAGAACAAAAAATGCTGCGTGGCGTGGTGAGTATGCCTAGTAATATTTTTGCTACAACAGGCACCAATGTATCTATTTTGTTTTTGGACAAAGCCAATACCAAAGGAGACATTGTTTTGATGGATGCTTCTAAACTTGGTACCACAGTAAAAGATGGCAAGAACCAAAAAACCTTGCTATCTGACACGGAAGAACAATTGATAATTGAAACCTTTAATAAACATGAAGCCGTTGAAGATTTTACCGTAGTGGTTTCTTACGAGCAGATAAAAGAAAAAAACTACAGCTTAAGTGCGGGGCAATATTTTGAAGTGAAAATTGAATACACCGACATTACCCCTGCCGAGTTTGCAACTAAAATGAATGGTTTTAAAACCAATTTAGACAGTCTTTTTGCCGAATCGAAAACCTTGGAAATGGAAATCCAGAAACAATTAAATGGATTGAAGTATGAGTAAAGAAATAGAGCAATACAATCATCACAAGTTGTTCGATGAGCTTTCTGCTTTAATTGAACAAGGCAAACAAAAAATTGCTTTCGCGGCAAACAGTACTTTAACACTTTTGTTTTGGCATCTCGGAAATCGAATTAATGAAGAGGTGCTGCATAATGAACGTGCTAAATATGGCAAACGAATTATAGAAATTATTTCGGTAGAATTAGAGAACAAATACGGTAGAAATTTCAATGAAAAAAACATCAGAAGGATGGTGCGATTTTCACAAGAATTTTCAGATTTCAACATTCTGCCGACACTGTCGGCAAAATTGAGTTGGTCCCATTTCATTGAGATATTTCCATTAAAATCAACAGAGGCCAAGTTGTATTATGCTCAAAAAGCGGCTGAGGAAGTTTGGGGCATAAGAGAACTGCGCAATCAGATTGCTAGAAAATCATTTGAGCGAAAAGAGATTGCAGAGATTCAATCATTTAATTTGCCAGAGGAATTGAAAGACACCTTTAAAGACCCTTACATTTTAGATTTTCTCAACCTCAAAAATACCTATTTAGAGCAAGATTTAGAACGCGCCATTTTACATGAATTGGAAGCCTTTATTTTAGAGTTAGGCAAAGGCTTTGCATTTATGGAACGCCAAAAACGGATGATAATTGGTGGGGATGATTTTTATTTAGACTTATTGTTTTATAACCGAAAACTAAAACGTTTGGTAGCTATTGAACTAAAATTGGGCAAGTTTAAAGCAGCACATAAAGGACAAATGGAATTGTATTTAAAATGGCTGAGCAAATACGAAAAAGCCGAAGGCGAAAATGAACCCATTGGTTTGATACTTTGTGCCGAAGGCAATAAAGAACAAATAGAATTATTAGAAATACAGAAAGACGGCATCATGGTAGCTGAGTATTGGACAGAAATGCCAAGCAAACAAGCATTGCAGCAAAAGCTACATCAGTTATTAATAGAAGCCAAAGAGCGCATTGCTCGGAATACTTTAAATGCATAAAATGAATAGGATGAAAATTATTGGAAAGGGAATTTGTAAATTATTAAATGGTTTGAATTATGTATAGAATTGTTCAAGTTAAAGATGTTGCGGAGCTAAACATAGCAACGTATAAAAAGGATGAATTTCCTACTAATATTCAATATTTGGACACAAGTAGCTTGAAAAAAAATATAGTTGAGAATTTTCAATTTCTAAATATAAATACTGATGTTATTCCAAGTCGTGCTCAACGAAAAATAAAAAAAAATACAATACTATATTCTACTGTTCGTCCAAATCAAGAACATTTTGGAATTTTTGAAAAACTTCTAGATAACATTGTTGTTTCAACAGGATTTACAACATTGGATGTGATTGATGATGAAATAAATCCAAAATACCTTTTTTATCTTCTCACTCAGCCTCACATAACAGAATACTTACACACAATAGCTACTAATAGCGTTTCTGCCTATCCGTCGATATCACCAAATGACCTAGGGAATTTAAAATTTAGAGTACCTGAATTGTCAACCCAACAAAAAATCGCCTCTGTCCTTTCCGCTTTAGATTCCAAAATCGAACTCAACAACCGGATCAATGCCGAGTTAGAAGCGATGGCAAAAACGCTATACGATTATTGGTTTGTGCAGTTTGATTTTCCAGATAAAAATGGCAAGCCCTACAAAACCAGTAGCGGTAAAATGGTTTGGAATGAAGAGTTGAAAAGGGAGATTCCGGAGGGTTGGGAAGTGAGAAAAATCGGAAAAATTTTAAAAACATCTCTTGGTGGAACGCCATCAACAAAAGTTAAAGAATACTGGGAAAATGGAAAGATTAGTTGGCTCAATTCAGGCGAAATTGCAAACTTTCCTATCATTGATTCTGAGTTAAAAATTACTGAGGCTGCAATAAAAAATTCAGCTACAGATTTATTGCCAAAAGGAAGTGTAATGTTATCTATCACTCGTCATTTAAGACCAAGTATTCTAGGTATTGATGCGTGTGCTAATCAGTCTGTAATTGGTATTTTGGAGAAAGATGATATTAAATGCTATTTCTTATATCCTTATTTACAAAATGAAATTCCAAGGTTAATGGAAATGAGATCTGGTGCCCAACAGCCTCATATTAATAAGGAAATCATTGATGAGTCATTCATCTTACTTCCAAATAATGAAACAGAAATATTAAAAAAATATAATGCACAAGTAGGTCACTTTTATGAATCAATAATAAATAAGGCGTTCCAAAACCAAAAACTCACCGAACTCCGAGATTGGCTATTGCCAATGCTCATGAACGGGCAGGTGAAGGTTAATTAAAAATATAAATATGCAAGCAAAATCAGCAAATTTTCTCACAGTAATAAAAGGACCAAAGCAATTTGTGATTCCCATTTACCAGCGTACCTACAGTTGGCAATTAGCACAATGCAACAAGCTTTTCAATGATATTTTACGCATCAGCAAAAATGGCAGTTCACCTGGTCATTTTATTGGTTCGGTGGTGTATTTTCAAGAAAACATACACACGGTTTCTGATGTGCCCAAATTATTGGTGATTGATGGCCAGCAAAGGCTAACAACTATTTCAATAATGATTGCAGCATTGGCTGAATTTATCAGAGATAATACTGTTGACATAGATACAAATTTTACGAAACTACAAAACTACTATTTGCTAAATCCCGAAGAGGAAGGCGATTTAAGGTATAAGTTATTACTCACACGTAGAGACAAAGATTCGCTGATAAGCGTTATCAAAGGTGTTCCGCTGGGAAGTGATGCTTCCTTACGGGTAGCAGATAATTTTAAGTTTTTCAAAGAGAAAATAAACGCTGAAAATGCCGTAGATATTTACAATGGCATCATGCGTTTGTTTATTGTGGACGTTGCCCTAGAAAAAGACAAGGACAATCCGCAGTTAATTTTTGAAAGTTTAAACAGTACTGGGTTAGATTTATCTCAAGCCGATTTAATTAGAAATTATATTCTGATGGGGCAAGAAATAAAACTACAAACCAAACTCTACGAGAAGTATTGGTTCCCAATGGAACAAAGCTATGGCAACGAATACACCGCTTCATTCGATTGGTTTATGAGAGATTATCTTTCGGTAAAAACAGGAACTATTCCACGCATCGACCGTGTATATGATAGCTTTAAAACTTATGCTTCGAGTAGCAAAGCACCTGATACCATTACCGAAGTTGTTCAAGATATTTACAAGTTTTCTGGTTATTATGTAAACATGGTTCTGCATAAAGAACCCGATGCAGACCTTCAAAAAGGTTTTAAAAATATCAGTAAATTAAAGGTTGATGTTAGTTATCCATTCCTTTTGCCTGTTTACAACGATTATGATTCTGGTGCAATAACAATGGATGAGTTTAAGCAAATAATATGCTTGGTAGAGAACTATGTTTTCCGTAGAGCCATTTGCGGTATTCCTACCAATAGCATGAATAAAACATTTGCAACGCTATATAAATCAATCCAAAAAACAGATTATTTAGAAGGTGTGAAAGCTGCATTTCAATTAATGGATAGTTACAAACGCTTTCCAACAGATGCTGAATTTGAAAAAGAGATTGTGGTAAAAGAGGTATATAATTTCCGCAATAGAAATTACCTGTTAAGCAAGTTAGAAAACTTCAAGCGTAAAGAATTTGTAAATGTTGACGATTATACCATTGAACACATTATGCCACAAAACCCAGAATTGTCGCATGAATGGCAAAAAATGCTAGGTGAAGATTGGAAAGAAGTGCAATCCAAATATTTACATTCACTTGGGAATTTAACCCTTACAGGATATAATTCTGAACTAAGCGACAAGCCGTTTTCTCAAAAGAAAACAATGGAAGGTGGCTTTAATGACTCCCCAATTCGCTTGAATGATTTTTTAAGAAAGGTTGATAGTTGGAATGCAGAAAATATTGAAGCCAGAGCAAAAGAACTGGCCGAAAAAGCAAGGCAGATTTGGTTTGCACCCAATTTATCGCAAGACGTTTTAGTTAAATATAGTACGGAGGAGAAAACAACCACAGTATATTCAATAGAGCAATACGAGCACCTAAAGGGCGACATGCTCGAATTATACCATACCTTAAAGAAACGAATATTGAACATTGATTCTTCGGTAAAAGAGGAATATAAAAAACTGTACATCGCTTTTAAGTCATCCACAAATTTTGTAGACATTGTTCCACAAAAAGTACGTTTGCGACTTTCGTTAAACATTGATTATCCCGCTATGATTGACCCCAAAGGATTATGTAAAGATGTTTCAGGCTTAGGTCGTTGGGGAAATGGAGACGTAGAAGTGGGTATTTCTAATTTGAATGAACTTGATGATGTCATGGAATTAATACAACAAGCATTCGATAAACAACTAGAAT
>Ga0247832_1005353_pt1 | contig 14954 bp, 8 predicted proteins | sample LaCruzMarch2015__10_FD_192407 | JGI IMG/M metagenome (GOLD analysis project Ga0247832, IMG submission 192407) | Freshwater microbial communities from meromictic Lake La Cruz, Castile-La Mancha, Spain - LaCruzMarch2015_4m | ecosystem: Environmental > Aquatic > Freshwater > Lake | place: Spain... | reverse complement strand
TAACAGGTATTTTCGTCCATGTGACATACAAAATTCCAGACTCTTGCGTGATGGCAAAGTAAAAGTGAATTTCATTTGGTGAGTAGATTTTACCTAATCACCGAAAAATATTTAAGATGTTTTTTTCCAACCAGCATAGGTTTTGGCGGGGAGAAAAACGCTGCCTCCCGCACAAAACAACTCTTCGCTCGGCGGCTTTTGAGGTGCGGTGCGCAGCCGCCAGGGGGGATGCCGCCGGACTTGTAAACCTCCAGAATAATAAATGTTCCAAGGAGGAAAAGCATTAATTTTGTGTTCAATTCTTCCAGTCAAAGTGATGTTACTGAGTGCGAATCGTTCAGAAGCTTCATTTGCAATTTCCCATCTTACTACGACTGGCCGGTGTTGGACTCGTTTGTCCTCGACGATTATATATACACATAATAGGATTTTACCACTGGAACGTCCGCCAGATCCATCATCCTTCTTGTCGAGTAATACTGATACCGATGAAACCAGCAGTGATGATTACCTTCAAAATCAAGCCTCTATATTACATGAATGGATGCGACATAAAAAGTCCATCATTTGTATTACAGGTGCAGGTATGAGTACCGACAGTGGTATACCCGATTATCGTGGTAATAACGGCTCGTACTTTCGTGGACATAAACCAATTATACATCATGAATACATGACCTCCTCCCTTAGTCGTAAAAGATATTGGGCACGTTCACTCGTGGGATATTCACCCTTTGCAAATGCACGTCCCAACATTGGTCATGTAGCATTGACCAAACTTGAAAATTTGGGATATATAGGTGTACAATTAAAAAATGATTGTAATGACCACTTTGATAAATTAGGGTTGAGCTGCTTTGGTCCTTTAGATACACCATTATTTAATGGTACACAAGATGATGTACCACCACGACGAAGAATATCAATAATAACACAAAATGTGGATACATTGCATTCGAAAGCGGGTGTGAAGCATTGTCTACATTTACATGGCCGTGGAGATTTAATCAAATGTATGAATTGTGGATACATACGTGATAGATATGATTATCATAATGAATTGACACAATTAAACGAAGATTGGTTGAATAAAGCCATTTCTTCATCTGATGGCGTAGCTGGGAGTACCGAACTACGACCTGATGGTGATGCAACATTGAATGAGAATATATCGTACGATGAACTAATCCTACCTCCGTGTTCACAGTGTGGCAATCCAATATTCAAAACAGATGTTGTATTCTTTGGAGATAATATTCCCAAACACAGACATGACATTGCAAATGCTGCCATTGATGCTGCCGATGGTGTGTTATGTATTGGAACATCATTGACTGTACACTCTGCCTATCGACTAGTGACACGTGGGATCAAGAATGGGACTCCGGTTGCTATCTTAAATGTTGGTGAAACTCGTGTGGAAAGGGAAGGCATGGGTAAGGAAAATGGATTGGTGACGAAAATTGAAGCTCCAATTGGTGATACGCTCGATAAAGTCGTGAAAATGATTTGAGACTGATCAACGATAGAGTTAAATCTATCATTTACTGCTGGAGAAGACCTGTACAAAACAAAAACCTAGCTCCAATTGCCAAATTGAGGAGTATGTAAATATAAATAAGAACTAATTGCACAGAATTTGATGTGGCCTACATTCTAAAACTCTCCAATTTCATTTGACACCTCGTCCACCACGACTCCTGCTACAGAATGCTTGAGTGCCTCAAGGCGTGCCCTCAGTGAAGCTGCTTTATCTGCAACTGGCGGTCCCTCGGATACTACTACTTGTTCATGATGTCCGACTTTGAGACGCAGATTCTTCATCCGTTCATTGAAACTACCCATGGTATCTTCTGTATAATTTTCTTTTGACGCCTTGCCTATCTGATCCAATATAAACTCTTTGAAATGAGGAGATAAATGAGAAATACTGGCCTCCAAATCAATATCATTTGATTTTTTGAAGTCAATGAGAGCAAGCAGAGCAATCTGCTTATCCGATCCCTCTTCAGCTACAGCAAAGTTATTTACCAGCTCGGCAAAGCGTGTTTGTTTGCTTTCGGGACTACTCCCACTTGCTCTAAATTCGTCAACCACAGAAACAAATTGAGGTGGGCGCATACCAAGCTTGTGCTCACATTCGACAAGTAACTTGTCAACTAATCCACCTTCTGGGAGATCTTCTAATTGTGTCAAGGCTTCTCGTACAGAGTCGCCTCTACACTTAACAAGCTCGGTCAAAAAGTCCTTCGTCATGTCATCTGCATTCTTAATAAGATCATCACTGATTCCAGCAAGAGAAACTTCATCAATAGTTTGGAGTAACCAATCCAACGAATACAATAGTAAATCTAGTGCCACATCACCTAAGGGATTTGTTGGATTCTTTTCGTACTCGTCTTTCATTACCCGCTGGAATAGTTTCGTATAGACTCTTGATGCTCTCGCTGCATTTCCGTTGGCCCCATTTTCTGCAATTGACAACACGAACGATAGCTGCAATGATAAGAGTGCTGACAAAGAGATTTCGCGATGTGGTGCCGCTGCTGCACGCATTGCAAGCTGGTGGATATTTATAAATTGCATTAAAAAATTTGAGATTACAGTGTCGATAGATGATGATGACTTAAACAATAACATAAAAGCTTACCTTGTTGATCGCTTTTACAATAATACCAGTCCGATCAGCTTTCGCTCCTTTAGATGCGTCAAGACGATCGTCAAGCAAGGCATGAACAGCTTCCTGTATACAGCATTCAACTGCCTGTTGAGATATAGCATTGGAGTACTCTGGCGTGCGAAATACATATGTCAATGCATCTACGATTTCTTCAATGAGTGGACACGGCAGTACGCCTTTACCTCCGTTGTATAAAAAAGAGCATTTGAGGGCATTTGCGAATGCCTCAACAAATCGATCAAGGTCTGATGAAATATCTTGTCTCAAGCTTTCGAGTTGTGAGGGACTCAAAGGTCCATCAGATGCGCTTTTTGTTATCAGGCAGAGTCTCTGGACAGCCTTTAACCCCGTCTCAAGTGTAATATCACCATCAATCATAGCTTTGATATCATCCATACTATTTGTATATACATCCAAAGTTTCAACTTCGGTCGTTAAATATTCAGGTGCTGGTCGAGAGGTTGATACTCCTGTTTTCTTGGTGTCATCTCTTAAACGCTGTAGTCGTGATTTCAATGTTCCGGTAACCGCTGACGACGACGAAAATTGACGCTCTTTTTCCATTCCGGCAACTAGTGAGTCAGTACTGGTTTGAGTCAAACTTTTCCTTGCAGGGATACTCGCTTTCAAATGATTCTGATCGATGTCATTCTTGGATTTGTTATGGTTGGGTGGTGGAGCCGTCAATGGACGTTTCATACAACGATCAATAATCATCTCCTTTGCCTTGTCGGTGATTCCATCACCAGTACAAAGTTCTAGAACCTTCTCAAGACTAGACTTCTTTGTAACAATGTCAAAGAGGTCGAGGTAAGCTACGCGGATATCAAGCAATTTTTCAATACTCAAAGCCTTTGCTATTGTTTCGACACCTTTTCTGCCCAAAGCAGACGCTCCGACTTCTTTCACACATGTAGTACATTCTATCGCTGCCAAAGATCTCGCAGGACTCGACTTCGATTTTGCAATAACAGAGATGCAAATGATTGAACCATATCGTTGGAGTGGGTACAATCCATTTCTAATCAAAGACAGCACATCAGCAAATTGGTCCTTAAATTGAGACTTCGCAACACTAGCTTTTTCTAAAATGTAAGGCAGTAAAATATTAGCTTCGGAGTCCTGCATCACGTACGAAAGCTCACGGAGTCGTATAAACATGAGCTGGAGCATAGATAAAAGTGAACGCAGGCCCGATGTGTGGTCTCTTGATAGTAATGCACAAGATGTCCATTTGAAAATGAGATCCAGTTGGTTCACAAATGATTCAGAACAATTGATGGATCGCGAAATTAGTTCGCAACCACCCACGGCGTCTTCGTGAGATCGAAGACCACCATTGGGAAACAGCACCTGAATCGACTGTGCTGGTATTAGTTGAAACCATGACTTGCAAACCGTTTGAAGGATGACATTTCCATTTGGTTCCTCGGGATAAAATGGCCAATGGTCGCCTCGAGAAAGTAAGGATAAACGCTGATCTTTCGTTGAATTCCTCGCTGTGCTAGAATGCAATGGGTTGACATCATTGTGCGCCTCTCCGGAAGGAGAGTTGTGGACTGAGACAGAAGCTGTCATTGAGGTACCCTTGGCTGCAATCTGTCGGACTGGTTGTTGACTCAAAGAAGAAGTAGTACGAATTGGTGCTGTACGAGCCCGAGCTGATGCCTGCTTGAACGAATCCACTAATTCTTGATCTTGCGTTGAGATCTTTGGAATAATGGATCTCAATGCTCGCTGCTGTGCCGGCAGAAGCTTTCTGATCTCGTTGTCGATGTCTTCCATAGGTACGATTCCACTCGTAACACAGGATTTCAACAATTTTTCCGACGCTGATCTGGTCTCAGATTTGGACGAAAGGAGACTGAGAACGATCACTTTGGCCAGCTGTGAATGATTTGAGATAAAGTTCGGTTTTCCTGTCGTCTCGATCGAATAAAATGCATGTAACTTATCGTTCAAAAACGATAGTACGTCGGGAAGTCCTGACGACTTCAGTGCCGCTTCTGTTAAAGATGACTCGAAGCAAACAATCAAGCACTCAACAGCGAGGAGATTTGTGCCTCCACCATTCTGTTTCAACTGCTCTGTTCCCATAGCAATAGCTGATAGCGCAGCATCACGCATCGTTTTCTTCATGTCATTCATTGCACCTGACAACAAAGCCGCAAATACTATCCGCCCTAGCTTTGCTTTTGAATCGTCATCGACCAGACTTATTATAGCACCAATCAATGTTGCGGCAATTGGCTTGAGGTTGCTCTGCGAATCATTCAGTCGCGAACAAAGTGCTGCGAATAGTTGTTTTAACGCAGGAAATGAGCTCCCGTTTGTTGCAATGAGCCCACCACACTTGTCGACATTCATTTTTATCTCGTCCAATGCATCGCGACGAATCTTCCAAGCAGTCTTGCCTTCTGTAGAATTAAGGCGGCTAAGATAGTCACTTGTCAGTGACGCCACAAGGTCAGTAGTAGGTATAGAGAGAATAGACATTGAACTTGGCTGGGAAGTGGAGTTGGTCGATACTGACAAAGTAATACATTTGAGCCTTCTTTCCATCGATTGAGCAGTAACATCATATGGGCGGCTAGATATCGCTTTTTCAAGTAGTGTCATGATACTCGGTTGAATGGCATTTGACTTTATAAACGCATGTAGAACAGGACCAAGCTGAGAATGCATCTCGCCAATAACATCCAGCGCAGCTGTACGCACTTTTATGTTATTGCTCTCACACTCCTGATATTGTAAATTGGCGGTTATGAGTTTGGGAGTGTACCTTAAGAGGGGTATTTGGCATGGACACTTACCTTCAATATCCAAAGCAAAGTGTCTTGTAGACCATTGGACAGCGATGATGCACCAAAATCAAGACAAAACGTCTTTAACCATCCAAGAAAAGCCTCGTGCACCACGGGCGACGGTATATCACGAATCGATTTCACAGTAATGCTGAGAATGCGTTGAGGATCCTTTACGACACAAATTGAATGGAGACACCATGATGCGGCTTCATATAGCTTTCTGTCGCCAATCTTTTCCACCGCGAGATTGCTTGCTGAGATGTAGAGGTAGGAATCTGGAGTTCTTTGAAGGTTGGAATAGATGCCAAAAATGTTGGTGAATAGAATTAACACTGCCTTAGCGACATTGAAATTGCTAAGGTCTTTAAATGACTTTGTGCAATCTCTCGCCACGACAAAAAGCGAAGGGACGTGTACTAATGCACTTTCCTCGTTAGCATTACTATAAAATTCCGCAAGCTGGTTGAATGACGACATTTTTGCCTTCCAGTTTGACGCTTAGGTCAGGATTAGAAACATTTATTGACGAGTATGTGAGAGCGGTTGAAAAGAAATAAGGTTTCTATCAACGCTACCGCGTGTCAGGACTCACATTGAATGCCAGCAAGTACCCCCTCGTTATCGACGTCATCATCCCATTTAGGAATGCCGAGAGCAGATAGATGATCAACCGAATCGTCAAACGTAGGCAACGGACCTACGTCAGCACTCCCGTGGCCGGAAGTAGCTTGAGACGGATCTTTGATCTTTTCCTTCGTCACTACTTGTTTGGTCGGTTCTGATGACCCACCTTTACTCGCTGATTTTGCAGATGACGAGTTTGGAGCAGTTCGTGGTCTAGCCGGAGCCTCATCGCTTACGTTGGACGAACTCATCAGCGACTTTAGTGCCCTGGAATTTGTTGTTTGAAGTTGAGAAGTAACTGCTTTCTTCGCGGCCGTAGCGATAGCCTCTTCTTTGTTGTTCAGCAGAGCGAGCAAGACATCAGTACCAGCTTTTCGTGTAGCCGCGTCAGAGTCTGCCAATGATTCACATGCAAGTTTCGAGATGTCGTTGGTATATTGAATAGTGATTTCGCCTCGCGTCCCATACGTTCCACTTGACTGAATACAGCGAGTCAGATATTCTAGACAGTGTTTTCGAACTAAAGCATTCTTCTGCTTCTTCTCATCGATAGACGATGGAAGTGAGTCTTTACTATCGAGCAAGTGTTCAAAGCTGAATACGTTAGCAAACATTTTATCAAGGCAAGACCCAACCACGTTAATGACTTTTTTGTCTTTGAACAGAGAGACAAACGTGGGTATCAAGAGTCTCAAATGATGAAACATCTTCTCTCCAACTCCTTCCGCAAACATGCCAAATGCGGCAAGAGATTTAGAACATACTGCAAAATGTGTGTGACTCAACAGTTTCTTCAGTTCGCTGATCAGTTCGGTATAATCATTTGAGCTAGAGGGTTGACACAACTTGAACGGTTGTTCACCGCCAGCTCCAATGAGGGCATCCAGTGCTGCGACCTTTTCACTCCATTTCTCTAGCTTGATTTTATCCTTGTAACAAGTTTGCGACAAAGCATGAAACAGATTAACAGCGGGTCTCGATGCCAACCTTCTTATCTCATCCTCTTCTTGCGACTTCTTCAATGCCGCAAGGGCTTCGTCGGGCGAATAAGATGAAATCGGCCCAATATTTCGACGTAAACGTCGGGATGGGACAGATGTGCTCATATCCATCAACAGAGAGTCTAGTTGGGACTGTTGGGCAGTCTTCAGTTTGTCTATCAGAATTTGCACCGGTCCCTTGGAACCAAGTGCTCGGCATATTTCAGCGAGAAGCTGCATTCCAATTTCACGAGCCTGAGCATTTGAGTGCGCTACCAGGCCTTCAGATGAAGCCTTTAAAGCTTGAATGGGTAGCACGCTCGCCCCAAAGCTTTGTACGGCCTTCAAAATAAGTTTTGCAGAGAATATCACCACCTTGGGTTTAACCGATTTCAACCCGTGCAATTGAATCAAATCAAAGATGTCTTGAATGGATGACGAGTCGTCACGGGATATTTCAATCAACTTCAACACGAGCTCTTCTGTTGAAGTAAGGGTAGATGATCTAGCCGATAGGAATGCTGGTCCTTTCAAGAGTGATTTCATGATTTGACTTATATTATCATCAGAGCTAGCATCTTGACATGTGTCTGCATAAGTGATGGACAGAGTAAGTGCAGCGTCAAGGGCACCTGCATTTTTGTCGTTCAGGCATTGGATTATAGCTTGATCGAGTGAATCGTATACACTGATTGTACTCAAAAGGTTCGAAGGGGCAGTGTCAATGGAGAGTGCTCTCATTCTCTCATTAAGAAATACGTATGCCGCTTTCCTCATTTGCCAATTGGTCGACTTTAACGACTCGTCAAGACCTTCAAGAGTGATAATGATTTCCTCTCCATTAGCGGATGGTGGAGGCCCCAATTCATCCAAAGCCGTAGAATCATGAGGCAACTGCATCGGAAAGGCAGGTACGACGGAGGAACTGCTGTTGTGAGTTGAGGACAAACAACCACTTGGTTCGCTTGACGCCTTCGGGTGAATATCTAGTCCTTCAACACGATTCGTATCCGCCCCTGCCTCGACACTCCCGAAACGAGCAGTGGCAGACTTCATGGAGATTGCACGCAGCTCTGCAAGAAGCGCTTCATCCTCTGCGGGACCACCGCGATCACCTTTGAAAGTATTTGGGAGATTTGATTTTAGTGCAGATGCTGAATATTCGGGCTCACTCGATTTTTCAGTAGTCTTTGGTGCCGCGATGACAATATCAATCTCAGACTTTTGTGTAGCAATCTTTTGCTTCCACGGGGGGAGCGCTCGTGAAGTGGTCTTGTCAGCCATCTTTACAGCACTCGCAGGCTTTGTCATAATGTCCAAAACGCCTCCAACTGTACATACAGCGTTACTTTCGTCCACATGATTCTCGTCACCAGCAAAGCGATTGAAGGCTGATTTCGATTTCATTGAAATGGCTCGCAGCTCAGATAATAGCTCTTCATCCTCTGCGGGACCGCCACGCTCGCCCATGAAAGTGTTGGGTATATTTGACTTTAGTGCTGATGTAACAATGTTAGGGTTCTTCAAAGTCTGAATAGATGATGTTGGAGTTGACGCCGCGATGGTATCTTTCTCAACAACATGATTCGCGTCAATCTTCTGATTCCGTGGAGGAACAGGCGAGTGTTTCACGACGGCAACAGTGCTAGTCTCCTCGTCGAATCTACTTTTTGATGTTTTCATTGATATATTTCTCAGCTCCGCCAAAAGCTCAGGGTCCTCAGCCGGACCACTACGCACTGCGGTGAACGAATCGGAAATGGCTGGAGGTGCACTGTCAGAAGCAATCGAGGTTCTGTTTGGGAAGAACGCCTCATCGTCGTCACAATCCATGTCATCATTGCCTTCCGAGGAAGCAGACGAAGCGGTGACCGTAATATCAGCATTGCCATGATCTGTTGTCTTCACACTTTGACTGGGGGATTTAATCAAGTGAGTCTTGTTTTCGTCCAGTTCTATATTACCAAACGGATCCAGAGGAACAGGGGCTTTTACAGCTTTCTTCTGTTTCCATGGAGGGGGAGGTCGAGTCGGTTTTGATTTCATTTCACTCGATTTGATGGAGGAGGAGGAAACATTGTCATTGCGTACACCGGAGGAACCGAATTCTCTGCTATTAATCTTGGCATCATTATCATCATTGAAACGATTACTGCTACTTGACGACGACTTGTTCGAAATCGCTCGTAACTCTGCTAATAGGTCGGCATCCTCAGCTGTCCCACCTCGATCGCCCACGAACGTTTTTGGAAGATTCGATCGTATACTACTACCAGACGAATCGTCGACTGACCGAGCGATTGACCGAGGATTGTCAATAATTGTGGATTCTTCTACTGTGCCCACTACGATGCTAGACTTTTCAGGGGCAGTATTTCCATCTACGGTAGTCGTAGAAAGCAATGCCACGGAATTCGTATTATCCACCAGTACTACTGATGCAGGCGGGGCGGCGGCAACAAGCACAATGTCCAAATCCACGTTGGGATTCGTCTTGGCTCCTTTTGTCTTCCAAGGTGGCAAAGGACTAGATATCGTGTCCATTTTGTTGTTTGACTCTTTTGATCTCCTAAGCGGGGGCAGGGCGACACGTTGACTTGCTTCTGATTTCTTCTCTTCCATTCCAAAATTATTGTCAGTAATCGATGCTCCATGATGATCCCCACCACCTCTATCAAAACGGTTAGAGTTGGATGATTTGGCAGGTAACTCATCATCTATAGCATTCCCTCCCCGATCACCAGTAAACGTGTTTGTTGGGGGTGTCCTCGACGATTGAACTCCGTTACTTTCCCTACCACTAGGTCCTCCCTCATCTACAATAATATAGTCATCAATGATATTCTTCTCTCCTGATAACATTGCCGATGGCTCATAGACGATATTATCATCAACATTTTTTTCTACTTCATTACTCATCCGACTCTGTTTTTCTGTGGTGACCATCATCGATATCTTTCTCATTTCGCTTGCTTCGTCCTTTGTTTTCTCTCCATCCTTCTCACCGTCCAATAACGACGCATTTTCCATATTATTGTCTCTGTCGCTAAGCGCCACATCATGGCATGATACTAGCCCCTCGTCGTCCGAAATTGGTGGGTTTGTGGCACCACTAGAAGACAGTGTCGATGATGTCGACGTCCATAGGTAGGTGCAAAGACGTTGTTGCAATTCGGATTTACGTCCGGTGGCATTCAATCCCCGTTTCTTCAATTCGATACGTAGTTCGACTACTTTCATGGCATCAATATTTAGCTCCTCCTCTTGCGGCTGCGTGTTGTCATTGTTCTCCGTTTTTGTTGCTGCTGCTGCTGCTGCTGCTGCTGCTGCTGCTGCTGAAATCTTCTCCTGCGTCTCACCACCGGCCTCATTTTCATTTTGTTTACGATTGTTGCTGTCGTCATTTACATTGCTATTTTCTGCATTGTCATTGCTCATGCCACCATCATCATCAACAGCTCTGGACCGCAGCTGACTCCACATCCTTCGCTATGATGCGGGCGGACGTCTCGTGTCTACCGTCTCGTATGGGTCACGACGTTGACTGCGCCAAAAAATGAAATCGACGCCTATGTACATAAATATAATATTAGGTAAGGTGAAGGTTGAAGGTATGAACACTGTTGAAACTACAAACTTTGCTGATTTGGTGGAGGGTAACAAGACTATGTTGATTAATTGATTAATTATGATAAGAGTAATCATTAAAATCTCGCTCGAGGTTGACACCCTCACTAATCGCTGTTGCAGCGCCCCTCCCCGACACAGACACCGCATCAAAACAATAAGTTATCACCCGTTCATTTATTCTTCTTCTCTTTACTCTTGTTGCTGTCCCCTTCCCCGTTGTCGGGTTTATCAAACTTGCCAGCCTCGAATCGTCGGTACAACGCCTCAACCTCGAGCATTAACCCCTCCTCATCAAAGTAACCATCCACATCGAAGAATTGTCCCACGGACCAAGTCTGTTTAACAAACTCCGTCCGTGCTGGCCCACCACCCTCAAATTCCAATATAATGGTATAATACTCTGAATAGCGTGGGAATTGTGTCCGCACACGTATACCATACTTATCCATGTACTTGTTTCCCCCATTCTTCACAATTAGTTTGACCGCCTCAGGATCAGTTATTGGTTGGATTAGCATTATACAATCTTTATCGACAAATGTCATTATTAGCTGTAATACACCACTAATACCAAAGTAACATACACAACATACACCCAACCAAATACGTTGTGTCGATGATAATTCTGCACCCTTTAGCCCGAATTGTGCGATGGCCGCGAATACACATGCCAATGCCATTAAACCCAATTTAATATTCCCCTGTGTATATGCCTCTTGTAGTTGTACGGCCTCACCATGTGCCGATAGACCTTCACTAATCATACTTTCGGCCACGGTCTCATCCAAGATTTGTTTTACTTTCATTATATCACCCACATCGACTTGTAATAGTTCTACCTCTTCTTCAACTTCGACATCATCATCATCATCGATGGGGGCGGGTTTGGCGACAACTTCCGTCGTTGATGACGACTTCTTCTTCGCCATGATGAGTCCTTGGGGTGGATCGAGATTATACACCTCGAGGGTAGAAGGTGCTGACGAAGGGAATGATTGAGGGTGCGGGGTGCTGGGTGCCACGTGGAGGACAATTATTCACACACGAACACTTTCAGATTTCGAGCATGGCGCCGCTACTAATTCTCTCTGTGGTGATAATATTATTCCCAGCTTGCGTTGCCTTTGCGCCAGTCCAACGCTTAGGAATGTCTCCGTCGGCGCTATATTCGAAATCATTATTGGACGATGGTGAGAATGATGTCGCCAGCTCAACGATCAACATTGCCCTAATCACATGCTCTTCGTCGATAGAAGCAGCAGCAGCAGCAGCAGCAGCAGCAAATTCAAATAATGGCAACAACTACCACGAAAGAATGAAAATATTACTCAACGAACATCCATTCTGTAAAATGACTGGAATTAAACTTGCAATTGCTGATGTATCTGTCACATCCACAGCAGCAACATGGACAGAAGAGGAGGTTACCTGTCTTCAACAAGCGGATGTTGCATGCTTTGATACTACACAAGCCGTGCGAACTTACCTTGGCATATTAGACAAACAGATATATGATTATACTCTTGTACCAGATACATCCATTTTAGACGAAGGACGAAGAAAGTTGCCAAACAAGCCTGATGCTATCCCAGCAATAACATCAAACGCAAGCATATCAATGACGTCACATATTATGATGGCTGCATGTCCTAATTTTAACACAGCAAAAACATGTTTAGACAGTGGACGATGGATGTCTAATCATATATATTATCCCAAGGATACCAATAATATGCAACAAGGAGTTGAGCTGAAAGTCTTACCATTAGACAACAACAATGCTGTGCATTCGATAGATGATACAAACATGATAGAGAATATTAACTTTGAAATTTGGGCAGATTCAATAGTTCAAGCTGCAGGTGATGTGATGGAACGTAAATTCTGGGGTGGTGGCTGGTAAAAATGAAATGAAAGAATGAATGAAGTACTGTTAGTATTCAATACTACCTTGTGGTTACCTCTAGATCAGTAGAAAAATGCAAATGGGGCTTTCATTGACTCTATGCTGCTAATGATATCACAGTATATGTATACTATCCTTAAATGTACTTCAATTCCTTAAATGTAGTTAAGATAACGAGTCATACTTCAATTTCATTGTGATGATAACAGAGTGATGGCAATAGTAATACATTAACTAATAGGATTAGTTCAAATACAATTCATCATTGTAGGTGCTTCTTAATCACTGTCTGTTGCAAAGGGTGGTCATTAGGATGCACTCCCAACCTGATAAAGTAGGAGATTATGTCATTCTCTCACTTGGATCATGATCATGATGTATGTTATGATTGGAGCACCCCACCCCCTTCATACTCACAACAAGTCTTCATTAGACATAAATAAAGTGTTTTAGCACCTTCTACTTTGGCTGTCGGTCATAAGGATACAACCCAACACTGATTTTGCTGGGTCTCACAGTCACAGGTGGTAAGAGTAGGAGATTCACTCGGTTTTTGACTTGTTTCATGCTGTATACCATACTATGATTAAGAAATCCCACCCACTTCCTCAGACTCATAGCAGATCCTATCCATGCATGTATAAAGCATTTTAGCACCTTCTACTGCGGCCAGTGATCATGAGGATGCATGCCCAACCTGATATATGCTGAGTCTCACAGTGTCAGTGGTGGCAGTAGGATATTCACAAGAAGTAGACTACTATGATTGGAGCACTCCACCCACTTAAACTCAACAGGTCTTTTTTTGTACATATATAAAGTGTTTCAGTAAGTGCTATGGCGGCCAGTGCTCATAAGGATGCAACCACAGTCTGATATGTGCTCAGTATAACTGTTAACTGTCACAGTGGCGACAGTAGGAGATTCTCTCTTTCTCACTTGTACTTGTATCATGCTGTAGACTATGATCAAGACACCCCACCCAATTCTTACTCCTATCATGTCTTCTTCATATCTATATGAAGCGTTTTGGCATCTTCTATTGTGGCTATTGGTCATAAGGATGCAACCCCAACCTGATATGTGCTCTTGGAAGAGGTGGGAAAATGGTAGTAGGCAATTCACTCGGTTTCTTGCTTGCATCATGCTGTGGATTATGATGGAGACCCCTCATTCACTTCATACTCATAGCAGGTCTACTTTATACATATACAAAGTGTTGCAGCACCTTCAACTGTGGCTCATGGTCATAAGGATGCAACCCCAACCTGATATATGCTCTTGGAAGAGGTGTGGAAGTGGCAGTAGGCAATTCACTCGGTTTCTTGATTGCATCATGCTGTAGATTATGATTTATGATGGAGATCCCTCATTCACTTCATACTCATAGCAGGTCTACTTTATACATATATAAAGTGTTTCAGCACCTTCTACTCTGGTTAGTGGTCATATGGATGCAACCTTAACCTGATATATGCTTGGTCTCACGCAGTCTCAGTGGGGCAGTACGAGATTCACTCGTTTTCTCACTTGGATCATACTGTAGGTTATGATAGAGACACCCCACCATCTTCATAGTCATAGAAGGTCTTCGTCATGCATATATAAAGAGATTCAGCAAGTGCTACTGCGGCTGGCAATCATATGAATGCAACCCCAGCCTGATATGCTTGGTCTCACAGTCACAAGTCACAGTAGTAGTAGTAGGAGTAGGAGATTCACTCGGTTTCTCACTTGTATCATGCTGTGCGTAGACAATGATTGAGACACCCCATCCAATTCATACTCCTATCAGATCGTCTTCATACCTATATGAAGTGTTTCTGATTCTTCTATTGTGGCTAGTGGCTAGTGGTCATAAGGATGCAACCCCAACATGATATTGCTTTGTCTCCCAGTCTCAGAGGCAGTAGGTGATTGTCTTGGACTATCACTTGCAGCATGTGTAAGGTTATGATTGGAGCACCCCACCCACCTCATACTCATAGGACTTCTTTGTCATGCATATATAAAGTGATTCAGAAAGTGCTACTGCGGCTGGCAATCATATAAATGCAACCCCAGCCTGATATGCTTGGTCTCACAGTCACAGTAGTAGTAGTATGAGATTCACTCGGTTTCTCACTTGTATCATGCTGTGTAAGGTTATGATTGGTGCACCCCACCCACTTGCCACTTGACCCACTTCAAACTCAGAGCAGATTGCCTTCAGGCATATATGTTGTGTTTCAGCACCTTCTACTGTGGCTGGCAGTCATATGGATGCAACCCCACACCCCACACTATTCAGCTTTCTGAGAGTGGTGTTGTGTCATCAAATCTGGATT
>Ga0247832_1005347_pt1 | contig 14970 bp, 22 predicted proteins | sample LaCruzMarch2015__10_FD_192407 | JGI IMG/M metagenome (GOLD analysis project Ga0247832, IMG submission 192407) | Freshwater microbial communities from meromictic Lake La Cruz, Castile-La Mancha, Spain - LaCruzMarch2015_4m | ecosystem: Environmental > Aquatic > Freshwater > Lake | place: Spain... | reverse complement strand
TTAGTTGATACGAATTTGATTTAAATTTAACAGAAAACAAAAAAATTAACATTTCTTTAACCTCCTATTTGTTGTGAAGCGAGAGCACGCCTTTGTTTGCAGTTATTAAGCTTGAAATAGCGAAAATGAATAAACTTAAAGCCAAAGTAATGACTGAAATCCAAGAAATCGATTGGTTGAGATTGATTCCTCCAGTTTTAAAGATTTCGTCCACTATGATTTTTAATCCAACAAAAGACAAAAATCCCAGAAATGCGATTATCACAAAGAGCTTTAAAAAATATAGGAAGAAGGCATTGATTAATTTTTTTGGAGCAAAACCTAACCGTAAAAGTGTTCGTATTTCGTATTTGTTATGCGTCATTAAAAGTTGTAAATATTGAATCAAAACCAAGCCTGAAAGCAAAACTGCAATAACTGAGATCCCAGAAATAACTCCGAAAAGCGTTCCAACAATACTTTTTAGACGACTGACTACTACTTGCGAATTTCTTGATTCCAAGCCATGTTCATCCATATACGCTTCCAATTTACCAAATTCTCCTTCTTTTCCTGCAATCATCACTTGTGTAATATCTGCTTCGGAACCGTCCGAAAAATTAGCGTTGGCATAGTCCATAAATTCTTCAGGAACCAATAGCGCTGGAATTTCATTCGTAAAGCCAATAATTTTAGAATCGACCCATTCTTCTTTTTGACCATTGGAAATTCGCAACCTGAATTTAATATCCAAAGCGAGTTCATCTGAAATTTGAGGTATTCCGCTAGCACTCATAAAGGTATTGAGCATAACGATAAAATCGCGCGGCATAATGATTGGCACAAAACTATCGCCTTCTGTCCATTTCCATTTATCCGATTTGACATCTAAGAATTTTTTGTCAACCGCTTGAATGAAAACATCCGTTTTAAAAGGTGGAATTCTTTTTTCATTGAGTTCTAACCAAACACGAAAATTGTTACTCACCACAGCTTGCACATCTTCGATGAAAGGTTCTTTTTTCATTTGTTCAATTTCTTCTAACTCAAAATCGGTTTTGGTTAAATTCAGGGTGCTTGAGCTAGTAACTTTTCGTTGAATTACTAAAATATTTGCGCCAATAATCTCGGTATCTTTTCCAAATTCACTTACGCGAAGCAAGTAATGAACCGATGTAACAAGAAAAGTAATTCCAATAAAAACGCCAAGCAGCGCTATATATAATTGCTTTTTATCTTGATGGTTGAATAATAATTTTCGGATCATTTCTTAAAGTTTTATTTCTCTGTTAAATGAAACGGCGTCGGTTGAATTTAAAGTTGTTAAGATAAACCCTGCCTTCAATTCATCACATCTTTCATTGATTAATTGCATACATTTTGAAGCATTTTCGATATCTAAATGGGAGAAAGGTTCATCTAAAATAATCCATTCAAAAGGTTGTAAAAGCACTCGAATTATAGCAACGCGTTGCAATTGTCCCATTGAAAGAATGGCGCATTTTTGATTCCATTTGTCCGCTAAGCCTATAAAATCAAGATAATATTTCGCTTTTTCACTATCGAAATTTCCAGTTAAGGATGCCTTTAATTGAAGATTATCTTCGACAGAAAGTTGTGAGAAAAGTTGTAAATCTTGAAAAACAACAGCCAATTTTCGCTGACGAATTTTAGTCCATTTTTCTATTGAGAAATCCTTTATCGATTGATTATCAAAAGAAATAGTTCCCTTGAAATCTGTGCGTAATCCATAAGTGAAATGGGTAAAAGTTGTCTTTCCTTTTCCACTCGATGCATTTAAAAGTACGCGTTCACCTTTTGAGAGTGTCCAAGAATTTCCCCAAAAACTGGCGGAATTGAAGGACAAACTAGCGAAAGGTTCAGGTACAACATTTTCAAATTTCAATTCCATTGCTTTCAATTTTGTGATGTAATTTCAAGAATCATTCCACAAAAGAACTATTTAATTTTTTGAGATGAAACTGAATTTAGTTTTTAAAACAATTCTGAATGACTGCCCGTTCTAGTAAGGGATATTAATTTGATTTCTTCGTCCTGCTTCCAAATCAAAAGCCAATCGGGCTGAATGTGACATTCCCAGAGACCTTTGTAATTGCCTTTGAGAATATGCGGTTTGAATTTAGGTGGTAGCTTACCTGTTGCTAAAATGGTAGTAACAACATTATCTAAAAGTTCCATGTTTAAACCACGTTTTCTAGCAATTTTTAGATCCTTTTTGAATTTAGTTGTTTGATTTAAACTATACATTCTAATCATACAATAGTTTTCTAAACTCATCTAAGGTTATTTTTTCAGTTCTTCCAGCCTCAACATCCTCAATCGCTTTGATTGTTTCAGCGTTAAACGTACGAACGACTTCCACACCTTTTTTATCTGCAGCTGTGATTTTTATCAAGTCAAGGATAACTTTTCCCATTTTGGAATTTTCGTTAATTCTTAGTGTTATCGTTTGCATAATTCAATAGATTTAAAACAAAGTTAAGGAATCTGACTTAAATTGAAAATTGATTCTATGTAATTATTTGGTAAACTATGGTAGCGCTAACTTTTAATCTCGTTATTGTATGGATGAATTACGATTCTAAAGACTTACAGATTTTCCTTTTCGAAATTCAAAGGAGAAAATTTGTAGCTTTTAACCGTCGCAAAGGACGTTTTTCCGATTTTTCGTTGAATAGAACGATCGAATAAATTCAAGTGTTTTTTTATGCGTTCTTTGAAAATCGAGACATAAAAACAAGAGGCAACAAGATAAGAACCTTGTAAACTTGGGTGCGCCCCATCGCGATGATACAGTTTGCTTTTCTTTTCGGTTACTCGCACTTCTTTCCAAGCTAATCCAACTGGTACAACAGGAATATTATAATTAGTGCTTAAGAATTCGTAGCCATTTTTCACGTTTTTAGTCATTTCAAAGTAGCTTTTTTCGCCATAACCTTTTTTATAGGCCCAAGTCATAAAAAACAAGATTTTTGTCTGTTTAGAATTTGAATTTACTGCTCCAATTAACTTCTCAAGTCCAGGAATCGTTTTTGTTTTAAACGTAACGGAGTCTTTGATCATATCGCGACTTGAACCTTGTAAAATGACATAATCCCATTTTTTCCAAGCAATGGCTTTGTACAAATTCTGTCTTTTTGAATGTCTGTAAAAGGAAGTCATTCCTTTTGTGTTGGTGTAAACATGCAAGGATTTACCGTTAAGTTTTGCCAGTTTCTCAAAGATTTTTGGCATGTGATTGCGGTAGGTATAGCTGTTGCCAATGAATAAAATATTAATTTCCTTTTTCGCTGTTGCTTGAAAAAATAACACTACTGAAATTGAAAATAAGATTACCCATTGCTTCATCTGTTACTTGGCTTTTGGAAATGATTCTTCCATCGCTGGAAAATAAACGTGCCCTAAAATTAATGGATTAAATGTGAAATATTGACATTTAACTAATTCACCACTTGGCAACTGACACCAAAACTTGTTCATATCCATGTTTTCTAAGTCACCAAATTCGTTTCGCTGCGGCTCTTCAGTTGGTATTTTAAACATTCGTAGTTTATGCACTTTTCCCTTTGTTTCCTTAACAGTTAAAACACAAAAAGGAGTTGTTTTTTTCATACTATCGACTTGATTTGCTTTCAATTCATAGTTGGCATTATCAAAATGTATTTTGCGATAGCTTTGTAAATATCTGAACACATTGGAAGTATCAATCGCAGCTAGTTTCTTGCCATTTTGCGTCACTTTGAAACGACTTCCGTTTTGTTGAATCGCAAAACTTCTATGTTTTTCCTTCGGGAATTTCACATCAACAGAAGCAATTTCGTCCATATCTAGACTAAAAATATTGGTGCATATCCATTTTCGTGGGTCAGCAAAAAAGCGCGGTTCAATCACACCGTACATTCCTGAAATACTCATCATTACAGGGTAATCACTTTTCCCATCTTCAGCAGTTTCTAATAACATAATTTGCCCTAAATGATCTTGCGCTGCAGGACCTATGTACCATGTTTTTGTCCATTCACCTTCTTCAAAAATCTCTACTTTCGTAAAACTAGTGGACATCAAATCAACAAATTTTTGTTGCGATTTTTCAGGCAAATAACCTTTTAATGTGATTTTTGCAAAAGCATCCAAAATCAAAGAAACACTTGATTGCGTAATGCATCCACCTTTTGCATCCGTCCATTCTTTTCCTTTTCTAACGATTTCAAAGCGATTTGAAAATGCGTCTGAAATGATGATTCGGTCAACTTTGTTGGTGTCTTTTACCGCAAATTCAATTAACTCAGAATCGGAATGACCATCGCCAGAGATTAGTTTTTTAGTGTACCAACCCAAAGCCAAAAGACCAACAATTGCAAGGATAAGAAAGATTATTTTTTTCATTTAAAGCTCTTTGTATTTTTTGAGTTATGCGTATTTTATTTTTCTTAAATAATTCAAAATGAACGCCATAAGTAAAACAATTCCTATTGGAAGCAATAGATTTACTATTTTATAAAAGCCTGCGAACGTTTTGATTTTTTCTTTATCAATTTCTTTAATATCAATTTGGCGACTACGAACATCCAAAACGGAATTATCTCCCATCATATAATCGACAATATTTTGAAAAAACTCTTGGTTACCGAAGTAAAGAGGCACATTTCGCTCTGCCAATTCAGGTTCCATTTTCATATCGTTAATTTGATTAGGTCGATACAAATAACCATTTCCTTTTGGATTTGGAATTGAGTCATATCTATTCGCAATAAAACGACCATTTCCTACTACTAGTACTTTTCCTTCATTCGTGCTTTTCGCTTTATATTTTGAGTTCGGATTATTGGCAAACTCACCAACTAAACGATTTTGAAAATGCGAGTTAAAAAATCCTTCTGCCAAACCAGCTATACAAATTTTGTTTACTTCATCGTTCGGATTAGCCACTAATTCTGGATTATTTCCATAAGAAAGCGGTAGTGATAAACTTACCAATGGTGCCAAACCTGTTTTATTAGCGTTTGTTGACGAGGTTAAAATTGGAGTTAAAGCCACTTTTTCTTGCTTGATAAATTGTATTTCATTGGTGAATTTCAAGGAAACTGGCTCAATGTTTTTGGTCATTGGGTGAATTGTCGGTGTAGCCAACACATGGAAAAACCATGGAATAAATGTTTGATTGGAATAAGGAATGACTTTCTGAGCACAATTGACATCCAAGACATAATTCTCGTTTACTTTAAGACCATAATCAAAAAGCATATTTTCTAATTTCAAATTTTTGCGCATTGTATGAGTCACGCCTCTAGCCATTAATGTATCCTCATTCAAATACAAGGTATTCATAAAACACATCAACTTTCCGCCACGCATTACAAATTGATCGATGAGGTACAAATCTTTGTTTGAAAAAGGAGCTTGCGGATCTGCAATGATTAATCCATCTACATCTGTCAAAGCAGCAATAGAGTCATTCAGCCTAACATCAGTAATTGCATAATAAGGAGCAATAAGATAACGTGCACGAAGCGTTTGACTTGGATTTAATTCACCGTGACCTTGAAGAAAAGCGATACGCTGTTTCTCTTTTTGAACCAGTTTGCGCATATTGGAAACGATATTGTATTCCAAATTATTCAGTGCATTTTCAATAATATCGGTCATTCCCTCTAATTGGTATGGGCGACCTGGTTTTGATCCTGGAAGAAATTGAACAACTTGTTCTTTCACAATTCCATTTATTGAGTAAGACATTTTAGCACCTGGCCAAAGAGTCATTTGGCGTTGTTCACCATCTTTTTTGTAGATGATTTGAAGTGGCAAAATTCCACGAGCTTGGTCGTACAACTGAATAAAAAGTTCTTGTTGGTCTTCTTTGGAACCATTTTGTGGATTGATAAAATTAAATTCAATTCTATTTCCAGCAATGGATTTAAAATCGTTTAATTTATCTTTTAATGAGTTTTGAAAATTTTGGATTTCAGCAGGAAGATTACCTTCTAGATAAACCTGAATACTGATTCTGCTCTCAAATTTAGATTTGTCATTAAGAAATTTTTCAGTTCCCTCAGCCAAAGAATAACGTTGATCCTTCGTCATATCGATCCTGAAATATAAATAAGAACCGATTGTATTGATTAAAACTGCAGCTACGACAATGATTATGAACACTGTCCAATTAAATAAACCTTTAAATAGTCTTGAATTTTTCAACATCGCTTATTTTTTTAAGGTTTTAACAACAGTCAATGAAGCACTAATAAACACAACGATTACAGAAAAGAAATAAATAATATCACCCGAATTTATCACTCCTTTTTTAATTGAATCGTAATGTTTGGCGATACCAAAGTTTTGAATAATCGTGTCGAGTGAACCAATTTGACTAAAATTACCAAGTAAGTTGAAACCATCATAAAAAAACCAGCACATAAACATCGCTAAGATAAACGCAACAATTTGGCTACTCGTGAGTGAGGAAGCAAAAATTCCAATTGCGACAAAAACAGCACCTAGTAAAATCAAGCCGATATAAGAAGTGAAAGTTGCTCCGCTATCAATGATTCCTACAGGTTTTCCTAGATTATACATTGTAATGTAATAAACGATTGTTGGAATAATTGCGATGATGAGCATAGTCACTCCTGCAAAATATTTTGCGAGAATCATTCCTAAATCAGAAATTGGTCGAGTAAGTAAAAGTTCTATCGTTCCAGTTCGTCTTTCTTCAGCGATTGAACGCATCGTAATTGCTGGAATTAACACCAAGAAAATTACGGGAGAAAGGTTAAAAAATGGAATCAGATCCGATTCAGCACCTTCTAAAAGATTGGTATTGTAAGATAAAACCCAATGAAATAATCCCGAAGCAATCAGGTAAATGATAATGAATACATAGCCGATGATTGAACTCAAAAAGCTATTTATTTCTTTAAAATAAAGTGCGCGCATGTTAAAATTTAAGCCTTCAAAATTATTGAATTCAATCGATATATTGTTTTTTAATTTTCAGTAACGAAATGTTGATTAAATCGATGAGTAATTTAAGTTTAAGCGAATTAAATTAATTTTTCGACTCATACAACTTCGTAAATTCTTCGGCGAATTATTCGAATTTTACTTTTTTATAATCCTTTGGAATCATAAATAATTCAAGTGGTGGATTGCTTGGTTTGAATTCTTGCAAGGTGTATCAATAAAAATAATTAAGCGATACACGTTCTTTTACCAATTATCCAATACTTGGTGAGGTGTTATAATCTGTTCTAGAAACTATACAAGCTTTGAAAGCATTTGTTGCTGGAGTCCATAATTTTCTATCAGATATTACCACGTTTACGTTTCCTAGGTAATTCGTTATTTCGTAGGCGATAGTTCAGAGTGAGTTTTGTTGCAAGTTTGATTTAATTTGAAAATTGTTCAATTTGAAAATGTTGGATACATAACTAATTCATTTTTAAAACTTTCCATTGTGTCGAAGCTAGTATTTTAAGACAATTTGCAGTTAAAAATTAAAAAATAGTTCTAAACTAAAAGATACCAGTAAACCCAAAAATGCATTATTTTTAGCTAAATTTGTTATTTGTAAAATTTTAAATGATTATTTTTAAGAAGGACTTTAGTACTAAAATTCTGCAAACAAAATAGTCTTATGCTTCATATAAACACTAAGTTATGACAGAAATAACTCTTAAAATTCCAGATACAAAACTTAATTTCTTTATGGAATTAATTCAACAATTAGGTTATGAAGCAAACATAAATGATGTGCACATACCTGAAGAACATAAAGAATTAGTTCGTAACAGAATTAAAACTTCTAAAAAAGAAGATTTTGTTTCTTGGGAAGAAGCTCGAAAACAATTTAATTTTAAAAAGAAAACTGAATGAAGTTTACTTTAGAACTTGATCCAAGAGCAATTCAAGATATTCAGGAAGCAATTGATTATTATGATGAACAACTAGTTGGATTGGGTGAAAAATTTGAAGCTTATCTCAATAAATACATGAAATCTTTAGCTAAAAATCCATTCTATCAAATTCGTTACGATTCTATTCGCTGTTTTCCTTTAAAAAAATACCCGTATATGATTCATTTTACGGTTGACGAAAAATTAAACACTATTTATATTCATTCTGTTTTAAACACTTCCAGAGACCCTAAAGAATATTGGATAAAATAAAAATTCTTCTTTGATAAGCCTTGTGTTTTAATAACCACATTCACATTATCTAGGCTGCGTCCGACCACAGGTGGATAATTCGTGATTTCGTAGGCGATATTTCCGAGGGTGTTTTGTTGCACTTATTGTTAATTTGAAAATGAATGGATTTGAAAATTTGAAAATGTTTAATGTGTAATTAATTCATTTTTAATAGCCCTTCAATACATCGAAGGTTTTGTTTTAAGTTTTCCGTGGTAGTAGCAAGTTTTATCATTAAATTTTCATTTTTAGGGTTTGAAATAAAAACTTAGTTGTAACTTAGTTTAAATAAATTCATTGTTTAAAACTTATTGGTTTTAAATAGACCTAAGAAATTAAACCAAACTTAATATTTTATTTATGCAAACAATAGATTTAATTTCAGAAATCCAACGCCTACCCATTTTTAAACGTTTTTATATTATTGAAGAAACCATTAAGTCAATAAAAAATGAAGAGATGAGCAATCAATTAGAATTGGCAGCCAACGAACTTTTCAGTGATTATGTAAACGACAAAGAATTAACCGCTTTTACTTCTCTTGATTTTGACAACTTTTATGAAACAAAGTGAAATTTGGTTAATAGACCTTGACCCAACAAAAGGGGCTGAAATACAGAAAATAAGACCCGCAATTATTATAAATGATAATAGACTTGGCAAACTTCCATTAAAAGTTGTTGTACCTATTACTGATTGGAAAGACCGATACGATATTGCACCATGGATGGTGAAAATTGAATCAAATACAAGCAACGGACTTTCAAAAACTTCTTCTGCTGATTGTTTTCAAATCCGTTCACTTTCACAAGAAAGACTGATCAAAAAATTGGGAAATATTGATAACAATACGCTCAATGAGATTAAAGAAGCCGTAAGAAAAGTATTAGATTTGTAAAATTTAATTGCCTAAACTCAGTCGTGTAAGAATTCCCGCTTCCTTTGGTTTCGTCGTCGGATTCCATACTGTTGTAGCCAAACCTATAATTGTCTGAGTTAGTTGTTCTACTCGAAATCTCCATTCCGAATGGGAAATAATCAGTTCTAGAAAGATTGCAAGCTTTGAAAGCGCTGGTTGGTGTTCCAGTCCAAATCTTACGGTCAGAAATTACCACGTTTACGTTACCTAAGTAATTCGTTATTTCGTAAGCGATAGTTCCGAGTGTGTTTTGTTGCACGTTTGATTTAATTTGAAAATTGATTAATTTGAAAATTTGAAAATACGAGATACTAAACTAACTCATTTTCAATAGACCTTCAATACATCGAGGGTCTTGTTTTAAGTTTTTTGTGGGAGTAGCAATGGTAGTTCATCTAAATCGATACTCGACTTAATACTTTGTTACGTACTAAGCCATTTTTGATACTGTTCCCAATCCTTAGAGATTAGCAGATTTTTTTCCTTTTCTGTAATTGATTCATCAAACGCAATATTCCAATAGTTAGGATTTTCTGATAATGAAATAACATCTCTAAAATCTTTTTTAGCTTTTTCAACGTATTCAATTAAAGAGTTTAAATTGCCGTTAGATAGTTTTAAAATTGATGCATGTACTCTTCTATTCCCACTTTCATTGTTTGAATTGTAATCATTTAGTATTTCATGAATGGTCTCAACTTTTTCATGAGGAAAATCCCTTCTAATGATTCTAATAATATCAGTTTGATTCACTTTTGGTATTTTAACTTTCATATTTCTATTGTTTAACCATTCTACTGAAATCATCAACTCACTTATATCCATTATCCTCCAAGAACTTTATTTCTTTAGCTAAAACAGAAGTTTTGACTAATTTAGCTGGATTAAATGTACCTGCAAAAATCACATCATCACCTCTTTTCACAATTCCTTGCAAATATTTTAAGTTTTTTTCCCATGTCCAACTTGCATCAGTTACTTTCAAATAATTTGCGCCAATCTTTTTAGCAAATTCTCTATATGTTCCTCTTGCACCAATAACCGAAAGCCCTTTGCCTAATCGCATCAATTTTATTCCAGCTCCAACAACTTTAAAAGCTCTTCCTATTGGAATTACATACATTGCACCTTCGACCACTAAATCAGCAGTTTCCTCGTTTTTAAACCTTTTAGTAAGCACAAATTGACCATCTCCAAGATACTTATATTCACGATAATCTGGAAGAATTCCATTCGTATAATCAACACCATATGGGTCATATAAACTTTGCTTTATAACGTCCCCTGGAACCATTTTATCTAAAGGAGCTTCTGCCATACTATGTTTGGTATTTGTATACCATATAGTGGGTTCACGTGGCTTGACAGTTTCCTTATTTGTGCCCGATTTTTTGTCATTGTTACCAAAATAATGACCATAACCCGAACCGTCTTTTTTTCCCGTTGTTGAAACGCCATAGTTACCCGTTTTATTGCCCTCCTTGTCCCCAGATTGAACCACAGAAACGTTTTCATATCCTTTACGCTCCATGCGCTCAGCCTTCTTATTCGCTCTTTTTTCAGAGTACAAACCGAGAGGGTCAACATTTACAATGGGATTATTATCAAACGCACAATATGGGCTTTGCCACGGAAACTGCGCCATCAACGGATCTAAACTCAACCATCTTCCAATTCGTGGATCGTATTGCCTAAACTCTGTCGTGTAAGAATTCCCACTTCCTTTGGTTTCGTCGTCGGATTCCATACCGTTGTAGCCAAACCTATAATTGTCTGAGTTAGTTGTTCTACTGCTTATCTCCATTCCAAACGGGAAATAATCTGTTCTAGAAACAATGCAAGCCTTGAAAGCATTTGTTGCTGGAGTCCATAATTTTCTATCAGAAATTACTACGTTTACGTTTCCAAGGTAATTCGTAATTTCGTAAGCGATAGTTCCGAGGGTGTTTTGTTGCACGTCGGGTATGGTGTTGGTAACTAATCCGTCCATAAATCACAGAAAACACTACCATTTAATAAGTTGAGTTTCTTCTTTTTTTGAACTTTTATTCTTATCACATTTCCCATTAAATAAAAATATCTTTCACCATAATAATCCATCAATTCAATCATTTTTATGTGTTTGCAATGACCTCTGATTTCACGATTCAAAAGACAACTTATTGAAACTTCTATTCTATTAGCAATAGCTTTTAACGTGTCATCCATTACATTAAGATAAATATTCTTAATTAAATTCTCCGATATGCTATCCAAAGAGTCTTTATCTTGAAATAAGATAGAATCTGAAATACTATATTTCAATGTATAAATTGGTTCAGAATCTACGCAAACTTCATTATACAAAATGTTTGTTAAATGAATTCTTGAAAGTGAACAAGTATTTCCATATTTGTCGAGTTGATTTAAAGAATCAATTATTTTTTGTTCGTCATGATTGTAAGGCGCTACATAACAATCAGCAAAAGGGCTTGGTGGATAGCAAGCAATTAATTGAAGACAAAATAACACAATCACAATTTTAATCACATCCATCATATTCATGTACATAAGTATTTCCATTACAATTTTTATCCTCAAGGTAACCATTACAACCATCCTTAAAAGAATTCCATTTAAATTTTGAAGCATTTTTTAATGAATATTCAGCAAATGTTATACATTGATATTTATAAACTTTTGTTCTTTGTAAATCACTAGAACGTAATTCTTCAACTGAACTCCAGACAAAGTGTGTTTTGGTAAACGCATGGAAATCATATTTTTCAAATGACTTTTTTTGTTCATTAAAGTCTTTTTTCCAACTTATCATACTTTGATTTGCTCTTATTTCTCCATACTTGTCGGCACCAGGAATAATCCTACTAGAACCAAAGGAATATTTATCAGCTCCAAAAAAACCAAACAAAGTAAAATCTCTGTCAACTCCGATTTGATACCTCATAACGTTTTGATTATAAACTTTTATATCAGCAGCATCACAAGCGGATAAATGAACAGCTCTTTTTACATTAAGTCCTTGCTGACCTAAATAGGCCATTATACCTTCTGAATAGGCAGACCCCATACTATGACTAACAAAATTAATCTCTTCATTAGGATTTAACAAAGAAGCCTTGATCTCTTCAATATGATCTTTTGCATATTGAACCCCTTCATCGTATCTTTCTTGAGCTGTTGATAGCCCCCAAGCACCAACTGAACCGTCAATATAACTCGTGTTTTTATCAATATGGTCATCGCCAAAAAAAGCTGTTGCTCCTTGTTGAAATCTATCTGCAGGACCCCAATATTCTTTCCCTGATGGTGCACCTTCAACATCTATTATCCAACTGTAAGGAAGTCCTAAATATTTTGCATAAGGATAAATTCCTCCTGTAAACCCATTAACAAAAATAATCAACCTTCCATCTGGATCTTTAGCTACGATAGGCGTATTTCCAGCATAACAATATGGTGACATACTTGGGTACATAGCTTTTAACGGGTCAAGTGATAACCAACGTCCAATTCGTGGGTCGTATTGTCGATTTCCAAAATCATAGCTGTTTCCATTTCCGTTTATTTCGTTATCTTCCTCTTTTCCTGTGTACCCATAGCGATAAGTACCAACAGCAGTCCTACTACTTATCTCCATCCCAAATGGGAAATAATCTGTTCTAGAAAGATTGCAAGCTTTGAAAGCATTTGTTGCTGGAGTCCATAATTTTCTATCAGAAATTACCACGTTTACGTTACCAAGGTTCATAAATTAGATTTCTTTTTCGTCGAAATTTTGCTAGAAGTTGTTCTTTTAGTTTTTAGGGAACTATTTTGATCTGTAATTCTTTTTAGCTTGCTTTTTTCGATAAATGCACTTATCTCATCTCTTTCTTCGTCTGTTAGCGGAGAACTTTGTATCACAAAATCAACACCCTTTGGTTCTATAATAAAACTCATTGTTTAAGATTTAAAATATTTTTCAACTAATAATTTTGAAGCTTCCATTTCAATAATCATCCTTTGATTTTTCAAATGAACCGCTCCTAACGTTTCCTCATAATGTTTTATCAATTTAGTTTTAGCTGTAAAAGCTACAAATCCATCAAAGCCTTTTTGGAAGGACGTTTTGCATGCATAAGCAACTAGATTACCTGTAACACCCTCGTAAATTTTATTCTTTCCTAAATTGAAGGTGCGCTTTCCAATAAATTCATGAACACATGATCTCTTTCAATCGAAATACTTAAAAGCCCTTGAATAATTGAAGGATTATTAACAATGGTTAATTTATACACCTCTTTTTTTATAGCATCAAACTCTAAATCCCAATCGAAATTCCATCCTGTTTTGGAGGTTATATTAATCAAATCACTTTTGGTAAGTTGCATTACCTCTGTTTGAAAGCTATCACCTGAAACCACATTAAGAATAGAATTAGTTAGACGGTCAACTATAAATTCAAGTTCTTTATTTTCTTGTTTTTCATCTATCAAATATACTAAACCTCGCTCAAAACTCAAACAACAAATGAAGCAAATCTAAAAGTAAGGTCTTTTTATTAATTTAAAATGCGTTCCATTTTCAATAAACTTTCGGTTTATCGAAGAGCTTTTTTTAGGATTTTTGTGGGATTAGCTAGGAGATATTATCTATTTTACATTAATATAATAAACCATACATTTCTTTTTTTGTGCAATCACCTGCTGGTTTGAGTTTAAAAGATTTTTTTGATTTATCCAAAATATTATATGAATGACAAATACTAATAATATACAAATAATCAGACCAAAAGTAAATTCTATCTCCATTAATTGAGTATTTACCATAATAAGTTGAACCAACAAATTCACAATAAAACGTTTTATTCTGCAATAAATACAATTCAGTGTTTATAGTTCCATATGGACACCAAACCTTAGCAAATTTCTTGGAATTTCTATAATTACTTTTTTTGATTTCACTTGAAATCAAAAAAAGAGCTCCAATTAATACTAATGATATAATAGCTACGAGAATAAATTTAAATATTTTCATTATATTCTTTTATTAAAGTTCCATTTATGGTTGACTTAAATTGGAGAATTGTAATTTACAGGTTTAAATCCATTTTGTAACGCAAAATCGTTTGTTTTTAAGTCGCAAGTTATTAAATTTCAGTACTAAGAACAATGACTATTCGTTTTTTATAAATTTATCTTTAAATTTGATTGAATAATTCAATTTTAAATTTTGAATAAAAAGATTTTTGATATGCATAATTTAAATTTAAAATTCATTACTGACAATACAGGTAAAAAAATATCAGCCGTTCTTCCTATAAAAGAATTTAATACACTATTAGAAAAACTAGAAGAATTGGAAGACATTCGCCTTTATGACGAAAGCAAAAACGATAATGAGCCTGCTATTGCCAAAAACAAAGCAATGGCAATGATTGAAGCTGAAAGAAAAAAATTAGGTAAATAATGTATGAACTACAATACAAGAAAAAGGCTATAAAAGCCCTTGCCAAAATCAACGATCCTTACTACTCTGCTATCATCTATGCAATTGATAAACTGGCTGAAAACCCACGCCCACAAGGCTTCAAAAAACTAACTGGGAGAAGTGGCTACCGCATAAGAGTAGGAATATACCGTGTTATTTACGATATTTTTGACACCAATTTGATCATTGAAATTGTAAACGTTGGTAGTAGAGGTGATATTTATGAATAAATTAAAAGCCTCTAATTAGGGTAATATTGTCTAAACTCGGGTTTAACCATTTGTTTTGAGTTGTAATAGTTGCAATCTCAAAAGAAGTAGATTTTGTTAGACGTTGCAATTGGTCGTATTTGTAAGGATTTAAAAAGAAAACAAACTCACTCTTGCGATTCATACA
>Ga0247832_1005341_pt1 | contig 14979 bp, 11 predicted proteins | sample LaCruzMarch2015__10_FD_192407 | JGI IMG/M metagenome (GOLD analysis project Ga0247832, IMG submission 192407) | Freshwater microbial communities from meromictic Lake La Cruz, Castile-La Mancha, Spain - LaCruzMarch2015_4m | ecosystem: Environmental > Aquatic > Freshwater > Lake | place: Spain... | reverse complement strand
AGTAGTACAAGATATTTGACGAGGTCGTCATTTTTCCTATTGTTGTTAAAACGTCAGCATTAGTTTTGCAGGTCAAAGTGGGTAAGGATCTCGCACAGCTTTTCTGATGAATGATAGTAGTCATTCTGCGATCATGTTTGCTCACATGCATTCTATGCCATAGAAATCATTGTCATTCTGCAGCATACAGCATATTCAATGCCAATGTCTGACTTCTGACTTGATCGTTCGTTTGGCGCAATCCTAAACACAAAAACACCAATTTAACACAAATTTTACACCTTTATGTCTTTAGGGTTTAAGATTCATGAATGGGAAACTAGTTCCTACGTAGGCTCGGTACTGAAAAAAAGTTGCCAAAAAGTTGCCAAAAAGTTGCCACGGTGAACAAAGGGTTAAGGGCTGCCGGCTTTAGGAGGTAAACCTCCAAAAGAATCAACCCTCCTAAAACAGTGCCTATGGATGAGTTGGCCAGGCCAAGGCTTTGTTGGCAACGTATGACATACAAGACAGAACTGTCTATAAAGCATGACCAATGGTGTAATTTTATTGACACGCATGATCTCTCTAATTTCATCGAAAAAGTTGCATCAACCAAGGTTTGATCTTCAATCATTTTATCATGGAACAAGAAGCAAACCTGCAAATTGCATCGCATACCATACTCTCCGAGTGGGAATGAAAGAAGGCCACAATAAATTTCAGGATCAGGTGGACATTACAAGGAGGATAAGAGCACCACCGCATAGCTAATCTCCGTACCATTTAACGAACTCTTGGTCGTAAAGCACGTAGGTCAATAACAGATGCATGCAGTAGTTGGCAATTGGTAAGAATGAACTCTACAAAAAAGAGAAACTTGAAAGGCAGCAGCAGCAACTACAGTCACGCCCTGTTCAGCAACCACAATCAACTTTAGAAAATGCAGAATCACCAGCTAAGAGACAGAAGCGCAATGCAGTGCCAGTAACTCCATCCCCTACAGGTTCAGTCTGTTATATATAGGCAGGTCGGACTACACCCTAACTGGCGGGAGCCTTGAGTTGGCCTCTCTCTTGCCGCCGAGAGTTGGCGATGATGCAACACACACAAACAAGCTCTATCGTGATCATCCATTATTTGATGATCACCTGGATAAGCATAGGGTAAATATAGAATATATTAACGTGCTCTTATGTGATGTCTAGCAGTGATCATCGGTAGTCCGTGGCCGGTAGCCCACGTAAAAATAGGCCAGGTGCTGTCGTCATCTCTTCTCCAACAGACCGAACCCGGTGGCGCGTGCCGCGTGGTACATTAGAACAAACCGCAGCAACAGCGATAACAGCCAAACGGCACACAGGCGAGCAGGTATCAACAGCAAGTGTAAGTACTGCAACAGCGACAACAGCCAAACGGCACACACGCAAGCGGGTATCAACAGCTATGAGCTGGTGCGGGGGATCACATGAGGGAGAGATGGAGGCAGCACAACAACAGCGGGGCGCCGCCGACGCCGCAAACAATAACATCGGGGCGATATTCTAATGTCAGTCGAGCAATATAGAACACCTCCAGCAAACAAGGACGGGGGGGGGTGAGTACACAACGGGCAAAGCGGACGATGCACAGCTTGATCTATTACGTACAAGCAATGGCGGATGAGCAATGACACATGGCCTGCTGCGGGTTCGTAAGAGGAAGCGATAAGGTGCAAAACAGTAGGCTGAGTATCATCATGATGAGTCCTACACCACAAAGGGTGCTGGTGAATGTGGTGGTTTGCTAGAACTCAAAGGGTGCGGGGATAAACAGAGGGCAAAGTGAGAGTGTAGCAATCATGAGATGATAGATGCCATCGAAAGGGTGTGTTAGATATTAGATATATATATGGCGGGAGCCTTGACTGTTGGCCTCTGCATGAATCATATGATGATAATATTGGCCAATCAGACAGCACTAGTAGTGGACCAAGAAAGAGTGAAGAATACTAGCATTTGCGTAGTAAATAACTCGGTACCAACAATATTTTATGGTGGAGTTTGATCAACTAGTAGGAGGAGTAGATGATTTGTGATAACCTAATATTCTGGTTTTTGAATGTTTACGGACCCATCGACATGACAAAGGATTATTGACAACGTTATTTTATTAAGTATGTTTTGTGTTCTCTTCCTATCCTCTCTAACGAAAGACTCTATCCTCACGACCGCCAGCTTTGCTATAACACCAACTCCGTACGACTAGAATTTCTCATCTGCTTTATTGCCTTTGCATTTACAATCTCTGTTTTCAAAGCTGTCTTATTCGATAAGGTGTAGCTGTTGGGAAGGTAAAGGAACTACTGCAGTAGAACGTGTTTGACATGTAGAAGCAACCTGTGTTACTTGTCTGAGTCAGTTGCTGCAATAACTTCAGGATCTCAGCGCTGATTGGGTTATTGCAGGGTCAGTTGACGACAATGAATAGTGGTTCGTCATCGGGAGATCACGTGAGGGGTTTTAATGGAGGAGGTATCGATAAATAATTCAAGCCATGTGGGGCTGGGAGCAAGGTGGGGGGGTCAGGTGTGGTGGATTTGCAGTTATTGACTGCCACTTGGCTTTATGGTGGAGAGACATATAGTGGAACAACTCGTGGCTCGTGGGATGGAGCCCGTGTCTGTGGCTGTGTTGACCTGACAACTCATCTATTGTGTCAATGCACTGTTCCAGTCGCTGGTTTGCATGCAAGGTGGATCAATTTTGACAGTGGTGGGCAGAGGAGAAATGAGACTGAGTCTGGTTGTGCTATTTACAGCTGCACTGCCCGAGTGTCTGTGGCTGACTCGTCTACTGGTCAGTCCAATCCGTGAGGACTGCTGAACTGACACCCAACTTTGTCTGTGTTATGTCACCTTGTCTGTCATGGGTTGCTCATGTGGAGTTGGAGGATATAATGAGGCAGAGTCTCATTTTGCAATTTACAACTGCACTTGAGAGCTTCTGTGACAGTCCCCACTTCTGGTCTGTCCAATCCTCATGAGGCTGTACTGACACCAAGTCATGGCACTGCACAGCTTCTGTTGATGAATTGCTTGTTTGGTGGATCAATCTACTCTACTATACTTACGAAAAGTATTGGTTTGACGAATTCTTGCCAGAGATACGGAATTATACCAGCATGTGCTGGAGTTAGGCTTACCTCATAGTTCACTTGAAATGCACCCGAAAATCAAGTAAAATGCTCTGCAAGGGTATATCTAGTAGATCTCTCCTTCCTGCAATTCCAAATCATAATTTGTTCTCTTATATTTCTTTCTTTCTTCCGTATCGTTCTTCCGTATCGTTCTTTTGTTCGGTTACATTATCTCTCGTAAATAGCTGTGCGCATTGTTCAGATGTTGAAAGAATTCAACAGCTTCCTCATCAGACATACCAGTGAATCCTGAGTTGTGCTTGTCTGGATGGTAAATTCTGGACATTGCTCGGTAGGCTGCTTTCACTTCTCCTTCTGTTGCTCCTTCTCTTAGCTCAAGTATTCTCAATGAGTCATACCTAGCTTTTCCAACATTTGCCGCTATGCAATCTCTGTCTCTGTGTTCTGCTCGTTGCGGTGGAGGCTCTCTGTCTTGCCTTGGCAAAAAGGGGGGCGGCGGTGCTTGCTGTCGGCGTTGAGTTGGCGATCCTGGTGGCGGTGATGGGTTTGAGTTAGACGACTGGTTTGGTCTTGTTCTTCTTGTGGATCGCTGTCTTCGTTGACGTCTTCGTTCAGGGGTGGGACATGGTGCAGGTTGGGGCTGAGGTCTGGGAGTTTGGTTCAATCCGTTGTCGGTTGGTCTTGTAGGGATTTCTTCATCTGATTTAAGCAGGCATCGGATGAGCGATTTCCAATACTTCTCGTTGTTGACTTCCTTTACCCAGTCTATCACTTTCATGGTAGATCAATAAATGGTAGTTTCTCGAGGTCCTGATTTAGGGATCTCCAGTCGAAATATCATCAAGATACAGCCAGAAGATGGTAGATCAATAAATGGTAGTTTCTCGAGGTCCTGATTTAGGGATCTCCAGTCGAAATATCATCAAGATACAGCCAGAAGATCATCAATATTTCTTCAAATGGAAAAATCAGCATTTCTTCATGCGCTGATCTTTGTGTCCAGGCCAAACGGTATCCACACACCAAACACCAAATAGCTGAAGCGCCAACCCCTCCAGACCCGTAGCTCGAAGTAGTGAAACGGTCAATCTCGATGGTGGTACAGGGATGATAAGGCTCATAGAGTCCTCTGTGACTGGTGCCGACAGAGGATGCGAAACAGGCACGTCCAGCAGCTTGCCCGAGAATGGTACTATCGGGACAGTGTACACTAGTACTGGTGGAGAGTCCCCAGGGAGCAGCAACAGGGAACAATATGGATATCAGGACGCGGTACCAAATAAGACAAACAGAATGGACAAAGGGGTGGGAATGAGTAGATGGACTTGGGTTACAACAGCAGGAGTGTTATTACACACGAAAGGATTCGGGAACGGTGATGTGATGGCAAACAAGAAGGGAGGATGCGTTGGTGGGGGAAGCGTCCCCGAATGAACCAAGTAATTGAGGAGGTTGTAGTCAATAGCAAAGGAAGCATCAAATTGAGACGAAGGAAACAGAGATATGCCACTGGTCAAGATCCTGGAGATCTTATTCCCGCAAGACTGATGACATGTTGATGAAGTTCAGACATCAGCTGCTAAGGCCCAGGCCTTTGCTCCAGGCCTTTGGTGGGGGGAAAAGGAAGCAGTTCCCAAGTCAAGAGGAATGGCTATTATTTACATAGGAATGCAGACGATAATTTAAAATGCAGTTTTTTTTCCAGCTCAGAAATTATGTTGCCAACCCCACAAAGACCTGTCTCCTCTTTCCACCTGTGTGTGTGCTGCCCTCTTCATTTGTATATGTTAGCATCCATAGTTTTCCTACTTGGTTTGGTATTTAAACTAACGCCGATGATTTGATTTAACATCAACTGTTGTTCATTGCTGTTGTTGATTTTCTCTCTTGTTGTCTACTCCTACTTTCTTGTCTGGGTAACTCAATAATAGGAAAAAAATCCTCTACAGGGATATAATTTGATTTGCTTTCATTGAGTATAAGCAGATTTTAGATTGGTCTCTGTTGAGAAAGGTACTACTATTAGTAAATGACAAATAAGCATGTTTACAATATTATCAAAAAATTAAGTTGTGTGGTGTGTGAGAGAGAGAAAAATTCAAGCACCCCAGTAATACTAATTCTTATCCCCTAATGGAATCAAAGATGTAGTCCACGCCTAAATCCTTAATTCGCATGCCAGCATTTGCGTCTTTCAATGCCATAAAGACCACAGAAGGATCCTCGTAAGTCTGTCCAACAAATCCCTTAGTCACTTTGCTAGGATAATGGTTTGGACCAAACTTTTGTTTCTTACCACCACAAATAGCCCCATCCTCAGAGCAAGGCAAATAGTCCTTCACAGTGAACGATCCGGGAGTCACCCAAGCAACACTATCTTCAATACCCATCATATTCTTACCAGAGGCGATTCTCGCAAACCCCATCTCACCCCAGTATTCTCCCCAACTATTACGAATAATCCAGTATTCCTTGCCAGTATCGGCATCCTTGCCAAATCCGACGATGGATACAATATGATTAGTAGCTGTCGATGCACTATCATCATCAAGTATCCCACCCTCGTAATCACGAAGTGGGTTGGCGTTAATGGTCGTGGCGACAGGCCCACGTGCGTATATCTCAGCCTTGATCTTGTGTACTCTCTTCTCGTGGGATTCCATCATATCAAAAAATCCATCACCGATGGTGCCATACTCTGCAACAGTTGCATTCGGGAAGAAATCAAGTTCAACACACTCTCCACCACTGTCGGAGAAGCCACCACAGGTCCGGCATGTATTGACTGCGGAACATTGCGTGTCTATGTGAGGACAGAATCCTTCGGTTGACTCGGAGGAGCATGCCAGATAGGGCATGCATCTGTTTTTGTGTGTGGACAAAAATGAAATATTGTGAGTGATCAGCCGACGAATGATTGAAACAACCAACTAAACTATAAGTTCCACCCTCGATATTTATTATCCACTCACGTTTCAAAGGGTATGAATCCCGTTTTCTGGATCAATTCATACACACCGGCATGATACCCCCCATGACAACTCCCCGCCGTGCCTGCGCCACAATTGAGCACATATTGTATGCTGAGATTAATGTCATGTCCTTCCCCCTTGCGTGCAATTTTGATCCGGTCCTGAAGGCTCGAGATGGCCCCAAACGCCCAGCAACTGCCACAGTAGTGAGGAATGTGCTGATTCAAGAGTTTCGTCAGATACGACTTGCCGTTGACGTCGTCCCAGCTCCAATTGTCTGGGATGTCGTCCTCTGCTAGGTAGCTGCATGGACGGGCGTCGCGTTTAACAGCCAGGAGCAGCAGCAACGAAAGGAGAAGCAACGAAAGAAGAAAGCGTAAGAAGTAGGAGTTGAGAGGCGTGAATGCAGTGGAGTTCCATCACCATATATGTTGAAAAAGGGGAACAACACACTGCGACACTCACGTGTGAGGGAGGGGTGACACGACAACACTCCTCTTTTGATGTCCAGGCATGATCTTAATCTCATTCGGGTACTCGACGGCATTATCCGCCGCATAGACGACGACGGTGGTAGCAGCAACGAGGGAGAGGATGGCGAATTTCATGATGATGAAGAGTGCACCACAGTGGTCTAGGAATTGTGAAGTCAAATAGAACAAGTGGGGAGGAACAACCATAAATATGAAAGGAAGTTTGGGAGAAGAACAAAAACACGAACGGATGCTTGTGGCGGGACAGTGAGGCGGGAATGTTAACCACACGTTGCTTCTCGGTGTTGTTTACCGACCGTCGTATTCCCTTGCCGTCACGCGCTGTGGTCAAGGTTTAATCCGCACATATCGGAGGCAAAATGGTGGCAACATTCAACCTTCCGTACGTCCCAAACCTTACCTCGTGGGGTCCACCCACCTCGTCTTCCTCCTCGTCGACTGACATTGTTGTGGAAAAAAAGGAGGAGGACGGCGCATCCGTCGTAGCACTCAATGCGATGGCAAGTCGATTTGCCAACCTCCCATACGCTCCCTTCTCACGTTCCGATCGACTCGGACGATGTGCCGATTTTACATCACAAAGTTTTGCACGCACCGGTGATGCCACTGCGGGGTATTACTTGCGTGGGAATCAGGGCGGTCGTCGTGGAGATGGCGGCAAAGACGGTGGTGGACCAAATAAGAACTTGGAATTTCAATACAAGGTCGATACCGACGAATTGCGTGAGTTCCAATTGGTAGACTCCAGTAAAGCCTATGGTGCATCGGGTATGGTGGGTGCTGGAGGAGATGTCAAGAGATTTGTCCCCCAAGCACGACGACGGGCAAATGCGACGCGGCTGCGTCAGATCAATCAGCGTAGGAATGATGATAAGCAAGGCCAGGTCGGAAGGTATAACCAACCCCAGCGGACAAGGGCCGGTGGACGGTGAGTTCTCATTGCGATTCAATAACTTTCCTCTTTGTGTGAAAAACCTCTCATTTAACTATCATCTCCTTGACTACTTGACTACTGCTGTTGACCTTTGACAGATTCGGCGGACGCGGACCCGGAGGTCGCGGACCTGGTCGTGGCCGTGGTCAATGGCGTGATCGTATCGACCGTCAGGCCTCTGTATCGGTCCGTCCAGATTGGCGTCGAGTTGAGGAAGTCGACCTTGGCAAACTTTCCAAGGGGACATCTCCTCTGTCAGGACTGGTTGACAACACTCCGCCAAAGGTCGTGGAAGACCTGTTGTGGTGTGGTTTCCTGGATCAGTACAATGATCAGTTTGATCGAGTGTCGACACGCACACCAGCACCTCTCAAGAGGGTTGAGACACGTGAGTTCTACCCAGTGACAACGACTGACGATCCAGTAATAGAGCGACTTGCGATTGAGGGGAAGGGCACGATCTTCGCAACAGATTCAATCCTCGCACATCTTATGACATGTCCTCGTTCCGTATATCCCTGGGACATTGTCGTGCAAAAGTTACCAACAGGAGCACTCTTCTTTGACAAACGTGATGCATCACAGTTTGATTACCTGACGGTCCATGAAACGAGTAACGCTGCACCTCCTCCAGCACGGGATAATGCGACTGAAGCCGAACTAATGAACACTCCCGAACGTTTAAGTCTTGAGGCCACGATGATCAATCAGAACTTCACCCAACAGATACTACGGAGTTCGAAGTATCGGACCAAGTTTGACTTGCCAAATCCATTCTTTGATGATACGGATAATGATGGGATGGAGCCTGCAAGTGTGGCGTACCGTTACCGACGCTTTGACCTGGGAGATGGCGTGAGTCTTGTGGCCAGGACTGAACTTCACGGCTTAGCCAAGGACCGACAGAAGGCCGATACGTCTAAAATTGTGACCAATGTATCTGCAAATCGTAAGAAGAAGGTCAAGGAAGTAGGAGAGGAAGAGGTCGAGCTTGGTGATCAGTATATGACAGCCTTTGCTTTGAATGAGTACGACCCTAGCTATGCCACGGGTGGTGGTGGTGGTGCTGCTGCTCCCGCTCGTCCTGGTGCTGGCACCATTAATTGGCGAGAAAAGATTGATAGTCAAGCCGGTGCCGTACTTGCATCCGAGTTGAAGAACAATTCGTTCAAACTTGCTAAGTGGACTGCCCAATCCTTACTCTCTGGGGCATCTCAAATGAAAATTGGTTTCGTTAGTCGGAAGGAACCGAAGAATGTGTACGACCATGTTGTATTGGCAACACAGACCTACAAACCTTTGGACTTTGCCGCACAGCAGGGTGTGAGTGAGAAGAATATGTGGGGGATTATGCGTTTGTTTATCAAGTTGTTTGATAATGAACCAGAGGGTAAGTATGTTATTATGCGTGACCCTAACAGGGCAATCGTTCGGATCTTTGGCGTTCCAATGAGTACGTTTGAAGAAGATGACAATGAAGATGATGACGATGAGGAAGATGTAGACGGCGAAGGACAGGGAGATGATGGAGAAGAGTAAACGAAAAGTGAGGATTTTGTTTGTGATGAAATAAACATTGAATTAAACATGAATCTGAATCCTTCCTTTGCGGCATAGTCCATTCTCTTGTTTTCCAAAATTATCAGTAGCAGTAAGGTTAAGACATTTCAAGATATTTCATGTCCAGACTCCGGCTACGTCATTCACACAAAACACAGAGATGATTAGCGCCGCCTGCCTCAATTGGAATAGATCACTGAGGAAACCTACAACTCATCACTATTTGTACCAACAGCCTCCTTGTTCATTACGTTTGTTAATTTCTCCTCTCGTTCTACCCTTTTCCGTTGCATCTCCTCTCTATCTTTCACCCTCTGACGTTCCTCGTCCTCTAACTCCTTTTGTTTCCGGAGTCTCAATTCATCCATTTCTTGTTCAGATTTCAACGTAAATCTGGTGGTAGAAGGTGAGGAAAATCAGTCCATATCTTGAATACAATTGATATAACAAAGTATCGGATGCAATGATGGATTGGCTTACCCTTTCTCTATCATCAATGCATGCATTTCCTCCTATATATATACCGACGGGGTTGATGACAATCGGAGTAAGGTAACATTGATGAAACATGACGCAGAGAGTGTAAATAATATAAATAGACCATCTCACCACTTACCTTTGTTTTATAATCACTCAGGACAATCTTTTCCTTCTCAACCAAACCCTTCTGATTGCATTTGTCACCAGTAATTATCCCAGTTTGACAGGATAGTTCGTACGGATTTTCCTCCCACGTATCTCCCTCATAAATAGTCATGATAGCCTTGCATAAATAGAGTAATAATTTTTGGTGGTTTATATAAAAGAGAGAGAGAGGAGTCAGAAGAATAATTCAATGACATGCAAGCAAGAAGGTGCGGAGATAGATATTTGGAGGTATTGGTTATCTACTCACCTGTTTCCCATGTGAAAATTTCACTTGCACATCTCTGTAGCTCTCGATACCATCTTCCTCCTTCAGGAATGACTTGAGTATCGGGAGCTTGTTCAGTGCTCATCCGGAACATGATTCAATCTTGGCGAACAGCTTGGCATTTGCGATGATGATGTCAGTGCTCGACATAATGACAATGATGAGTAGTAGCAGATACCATCCACCACAATAACGATTGAGAGGAAGCAGTGGCGACATCTTATTATGGACTGGCTTTAATTAATTTTTGAATGACCACAAACATACTAGGCTCACACTATCCGTTGAGTCTGAGTACAACACCATGATGGAAGCTGCACCAGACTTCCTCAGCGGCGGCGCAATATCTTCATCATCAGCATCATCATCGCCCATGGCGAACAATTCTCAGAACGGTGGCGGGGAAGAAGTTATTGACTCGGTAGCTGCGCCATCGAGTACTTCTTCCTATCGAGGATGGATGGGCGGAGGAGGACTCAAAAGTGCAACAATCGAACCCTTCGATGGAAGACGATTGTCGTCATTCGCTGGATCCATCTCTGCCAAATGGAATGGCGGCAGCGGGTCATCATCGGCAAATAATGTTAGTGGGTCTGCGACTGCTTCTTCAACTGCCGCATCTTCTATAATCGATGGACGTGATGATGAAGACAGAGGAGTGTCAGCGGCGTCGACATCAACAACAACAACAACGCCAGCCTTTCCCTCCTTCTCCGGTCTGGCGTCCAACCTCATTGCCTCGTCAACTTCGGCGGCGCAGGCGATCAACGCCAACGTATCAAGCCTGGTAACTCCCAACAACAACATCAGCAGCAGCAATAGCAGTTGGTCATTTAAGGATTTATCCATCTCTCCACTAACCATAACAACCAAATTATCCCGCTCGGTCGGTCTCGGGAACACCTTACCCGACAAAACGACGGCAAGTCAGGTATTAATGTTTCGTCAACTATTACACACACGGTGTCGACTGGGACTGCGTCTGAGTCGTAATTATGAAGGCACGGCTGCCCAATTGGCCGTCCTTCACATGCCGTGGTGGGAACGCGGGATCGAGCAAACGAAGAAAATGGTCATATCGTATGATAATTTGATTACTAGACTTTGGCTCAGTGGTGCTATATTGCCATATGCCAGGGGCGGATTTGCCTCAAAGGATGACAAAGACAATGACGACGACAAGGACGATAATGGCGTGGTATCATCATCTCACATTGATACAATGATTGATGAACATGGTTTACCACCTGTACCACATCAATATTGGGTAGACCGATTAGGGTTTCAACAGGATGATCCAGTTACAGACTTTCGTAGTGGAGGTGTATTAAGTTTGGCCATGCTTGTTCATATTATTGAAAGTTGTCCATTGGTACATTCACGATTTGTACCAAAATCATCATCATCATCATCATCAAGTCTCATACACAATGATAATGATGATGACAACAATAATAGCAGCAGCAACAATATTATGTCACTTGAGGAAATAATTCATGATGATGCATCAGTCTTGCCATTTGGTATTACATGTATCAATATTACTGATATGCTTGCCAAATTCTTACTATTCTCAAAGGCGGTAGATAAAATGGATGCATTACTCAGCGCTAAACCATTTTGGAAGATGTTCATCGACCCCAATGCATTACTAATATTACAAGAGGTTAGTTTGGATCTATTGTGTGATGTATGTGTCGAAATTGGACGTGAACGACGAGTACAAAAATTAGTTGAGTTGGATAAGAATAATAATATGGGAGAACAACAGCAACAACAACAACACCGTGGGATGCCAGGTGTACGGGATGGTAAGGTAACTGTATTTGACTTTTCCGAAATTATGGAACGTACTGAAAAGCGTGTAGGCGAAGAGATATTAGGTGCTGGACCACAGAATGTTGATGAATTACGTGCCGTGGCATTTCGAGTGAAGTCGAAATACCTAATGCGGATAAAGCTTAAGGAAAAACACGGTATACCAAAATCAGCATTATCATTGTCGAAACAACATTTGAAGACAATGCCCATGCCATCGATACAAACAATGCCAATGCCAACGAAGGAGAGTATGATGAATGTAACCAATAGTGTCATCGGTGGCGTGGGGGGGTTCGTAAGCATGTTAAAAGACCCATTGTTAACAAAACAACGTGGTGTAGATGGTGGTGTTGATCTGAGTAGCAAGGGGACTTCTGCTACTGCTACCGTTCCTGCCACTACTGAAGTGGTTGATTTCGCCTTTGCTACCATGGATGGGGAGGAGACTACTAGCATTAGCAGCGAGAATGTTTCACCTGGGACTGTGGAAGTTCAACTTGATGGAACGACTGACGTAAACGGAAGTTTGGGAGATGAATTAGATAAACTATCATCCGAGTTGGAGGACCTTTCGACTTTTGACTTATTGGATGGAGATGATGACTTTGATATGTCAACGTTGGAGGCCATGGATGATAAGGTGGATCCATTTGCGGCCTTTGCCATTGACAAGGATGACTTGTTGTTGTAGTGTCCCTCCTCGCTTAAAAGCTCGACACTGATTATGTCTTATAACAATTGGTGTGTTAGACAGCATACAACTGATCTGTGTATAAAAATGAATTTGATTAGACTCTCAAAGTTATTAATCATTCGACTGTCTCTGCTCCTGGGGGACTTTGTGTAAGCCCCCACCCCACCTCTCATTTGAATTTGTCCAACCCCAAAATTAAAATGCATTCTCCATTATTTCCTACTTGCCAACCTTTTTTGAAGTTTTCTTTTGCTCCTCGTCCTTTCCGGTGGTGGTATTGTCCTCCCTCTTCTTATTCTTTTCTCTCTTGGCGTCCTCAATCGACTTTATTATAGTTATTGCTTCCCCAATCTGCTCCAGCCGTTGGGTATCTCTTGGTACAGTATCAACATTATCAAACACCCTCCCCAACACACTCACGGCATTAGACCACATGACAATGGCTGTAAGGTAACACCCACCAAGGTAGGGTGCACAATTCATTATACTACTATTGGGGCCACCCACAAGTGCGACCATTAGCTGTTGTGTGGCCGATCCCATACTCCGACCCATACGTGCCCCAAGAACGTCAACTGCCGCCTTACCCTTAACCTTGGCATCCGGGCCAAGGGGAATGTATGCCATCTCCTTACACGGATCGAATAATGAGTACTTCGTTACCTTATTCACAACATTCTGTATCGTACCAATTAGTAATGCCTGTGCTAGTGGGATATGTTCCTCCCCGGCAATTACCGATGCAAAGAATCCCGCCGCGAGTATCCCCATTGTTACTGGTGGGATCATTGCCGTCCATTTCCATCCCAGAACGGTGAGTATCTCTGATGCTACTAGCTGCAAAAAGAAGGCCACAATCCCAACTGTTTGTGAGAATCGTGCCATATATGCCATATAGTCAGACTTATTAGGATATGTTCGACGTAAAATTGCCTTCCACAATACCTCCGTTAGTTCCACACATACATTGTAACTAAATACCATCGTTGCCATGGCCTTTAATTCACGACTTGCCATAAGTTCAGATGCCGATTGTCGTAATGTTAATTTCTGTTTGGGTTTCTTAAATTCCATAGTTATTTCAACCTTACCCGATTCCTGTATTTTACGTATCGTCGAGAGCGACTTTTCAGTGCGTTCCTTTAGCACACGTTCCTCGGCCATGCCATACACACGACGATGGAGTGCTATAATGCCAAGACATGCCATGCCCTTAATCGCGGCCAATGTCTTGAGCGTGTATCCAAAACCAACATCATCATTTGATTGTTGGCGTGATATAACGTACGACATGACTTTTCCGGAAACGATGGGTCCCAAATTGCCAGTAATGGCAAATAGGGGGTAGAATCGCTTAGCCTGTATCAGCGGCGTAACGTCATTAGCGCACTGCCAGAAGAGCAATGATACACCCGCACTTGCCCACAGTTCACTTATGATAAAGTAGAGACTGAAACTCCAATGCTTGAGTAGATTGGATACCGTACCACCACCACCACCACCACCACCAATACTACTGGTGGTAGTAAAGTGAATAACATCTCGATTCGGGAATAGAACGAATGCAAATATTCCATAGAATATGAAGAATGGGATCAGCGTCACGTAGAACAATGTACTCTTATCAAGTATGTTACTCAATTTGGAATATGCCACAATGAATAGCGTCGCACATGGCATGACACCATATAATTTCAATATAGGTATTGCCTCGGCACCGCAATTGGATACCACTAATGTGTCTTTGGTATCGCGTATTGTGGTACATACATATACGAATAAAAACATCATTGTCGACATTAGCGTAAAGTGGGGTAATTCATGTCGTGATACTGGAAATTTGGATGATATATTATGTTGTTGTTGTTGTTGTTGCTGCGTTGTTGTTGCCGTCGCCTTGTTTTGATTTGCCGACGAAGACGAAGTCAATGAAGATAAATTAAATGATGTTGGGATATACTTTTCACGTGCCACGGCCAACATTTCACCAATACTACCGGGCATGGCCTTATCAAGCTTAATATTCACATCGCCATCACCCTTCATTGTAATCTCGAAGGATCCATTATTGTTGTCGTTGTTGTCATTGCCGCTGTTGTTTGTTACTTTAGTTACCGTGTCGCTGTCACCGCCACCACGAAGAGCGTGATCCTCCGCTACTTCTTCAACGACGTCATTGCCGTCGTCATCGTCGGCAGCAATTTTGTCATCGCCGCCTCCACGTGGCGTCGAAACTAGAACGTCAATCATCGTCGAATAATTATATCCCCCCCGTCGTCGCCGTCCCGTCACTGTCGTCGATCGCCGACCGTGGTTGTTGTTGTTGTTGTTATTGTTGTTGTTGTTGCTGCGGGTCATTATCGTCAATCGTTGGATTGACGGATCGCGAATCGCTTCGACGGCAGTCGTCGTCATTGCTGCCACAGCAACAGCGGCGGTCAATGATGCTGCGATGCTCAATCGACGTCGTCTTC
>Ga0247832_1005339_pt1 | contig 14985 bp, 14 predicted proteins | sample LaCruzMarch2015__10_FD_192407 | JGI IMG/M metagenome (GOLD analysis project Ga0247832, IMG submission 192407) | Freshwater microbial communities from meromictic Lake La Cruz, Castile-La Mancha, Spain - LaCruzMarch2015_4m | ecosystem: Environmental > Aquatic > Freshwater > Lake | place: Spain... | reverse complement strand
AAACTTGTCGTTTTTTTCCCCTGAGGAGTTTACAAACTCAGGGGAGTTTATAAACTCTGCACCGGTTTTTTGTAGACTTTCGGAGTTTATAAACTAAGGAGGGGGGGTCACAGCTAGTCTGTATACTCACTGAGTTTATAAACTCCTGTCCTGGGTTTATATTCCGGTGTTGCGCCGCAGGAGTTTATAAACCACGAACTTCTGAGTATAGAAACTCTGTTTTGATTTCTCTGGAGTATATAAACTCTGGCTTCAAGGTCTCTGTAAACTTATTGTGTCCCAGCTATTGACAAAAAGATAATCTGTGAATATCCTCCACTTTGTTACTATTTCTTTACAGATTAACCCCACAAGCAAGCACTGTTGAATTTGTGAGAAAAAATACTCTCACAGATTCATTAAATTCTTTTCACACTGACCAAAACAAGAGCAGCCACTACAGCATGCTATACCATCCTTGATGCACCCACATCGAGCTCCACACTTTCCATCCCTACACGTACACTTTCTTTTCCTACAAGAGTTGATTGCTCCAACAGAAAGCTGGTGTGCTTTTGAAAGACACACCTTAACGTACTGATCTGGCAGGAAATTCCCCGACAGAACCTTCTCCTGAATGGCTAAAAGCCCAGGTTCAATATTATTACTTTCTCGAGACTTGTAAATCACCTTATACCGGTCATGTGGAAGCAGCAACGCTTTATCATTATTTGAAATCAATCCATTTTCTGTAATAACTTTCACAGCACCATTGGGGTTTGCTTCATATACAATTCCAATAATACCTCTGGGATGGGAACAATCCCTAGCGTCAACCTTCATAGTCACCACAGCTCCTACAGACACACCAGATTCTACGACAGACTTTTTGAAAGTGTCTTCCATCTTCTTAGCTTGAGTAAGCTGACTCCTCCTCCTCAATTCAGCTGATTCCTCTCGTACAATATCAGCATTACGTAGGTAATTACCAGATGTTGGGTGGAGATGTACGACGGCAAGTTAAGGTTATTGCGGGTTAGCAATCGGATCTTGCGGGAACGCGGAGTGTCTCGGAGATTCGTCGTCAGAACTCCATTCTAGGAAAAGTAGCCTCACTTCTTTAAATAATCACCATTGCAAAGCAAAACCCCAGTAGCTCCAGTAGGGTCTTCCGAGCTCCGTCGATCGACGCCTACCGCCGCCGAGACTGGGCAGGTGTGTTTAACACGGTCGAGCGGCTGCGACGGGACGGTCGGGCCTTCTCCTCCAACACCAGACTCATCAACATTGTGGTCAGCTTTAAACTTTTTCATTACTGACGTTTGACCAGACTCGTCAACATTGTGGTCAGCTTTTCCTTTTCGCTTTCGCTTAATTTCTGACTTTCGAACATGAACCACAAAGTCTGTGTTGAAAAGTTGAAGCATATTTTGAACTTGGCAATCACAATACTCCGATAGTGTTCTACACCAATCCTATCTGGGTCGATTATTCGACTTTCAACACAATTGAATAGTTCAAGGAGTTTCCGTGGTGCTCGCTCCTGTCCAAATGTCCCATCAATCTCCTGCTATTGCTGCTATCATCATCACCATCCAGCTCTGCTGCCATCTCACTCTCAGCTGTCTTGACCATTCCAGTCTCAGCCTGAATCTCTTCAAGAAGGGTCCCATCCTCGTAGGCAACTGACTGCTCATCAATCGGCGTAGGCTTGATCTCGCTGATATCTAGACTGGTGTCTGGGAATAGAATGCTGCTAGACGCAGATATCGAGAGGTAACCCTGCTGCTCTGTCACAATCATCTCAACTGAATGGAAGCCTCCCACACCCATGGTCGTATCAAATGGATCGATGATCGTCGTGGAGACGATACCATTAGGGCAGTTGTGCTTGCAATAGGGCTCATGTTACTATCTAGCCCAGCCAAGAACGCCTCGACATCAACATCAGGTGCAGCGATGACCACCGAATCGACGTGATACCCCTCTTGACCTAGAAGGGCGTCAGGTGGGAAGTTGGGCGGTGGATCACAGCAGTCAGATGGACCCACTGATGACCATTCTCCGTCCTCATCAGACACAACATTCAACACAGAAGATCCTACAACGAGACATGCCACAATGAAGTATTGAGCACAGCGATACTTCATTGTGGAATTGTTGCGTGTCGACGATGGCATGAGCAGAACAATGTGGTCGTGTCTACTATGGCAGAACAATGTGGTTGTGTCGACGATAACTTATTCTGCGTTGGATCGCTGATTGTTGCTCTGAGATCTTTCAGACATAAAGAGGGAGTCTAAATACTCTGGAAATACCCTTGGAAGCCCAGGTTTATAAACTCCTGCGGCGCAACACCGGAGTATATAAACCCAGGACAGGAGTTTATAAACTTCTTTGAGTATACAGACTAGCTGTGACCCCCCCTCCTTAGTTTATAAACTCCAAAAGTTTACAAAAACCGGTGCAGAGTTTATAACTCCGGAGTCTGTAAACTAGCTGCGACAGACCGGCGGCCGTCGCCGGAGATGTTTAGGTAGTATGTACTTAGGGTCAAAGTTATCAAAGCGCTGCGAGTGGCGCGACGATGAATGAGCCAACTCAGCAACAGCGTCTCATCCGACCCATCCCAACGGCTGCGATTGGTAGGATCGTGGCAGGACAGGCTATCACTGACCTCGCAAGTGCAGTGAAGGAATTGTTGGACAATGCGATAGATGCCGGTGCGAAGAGGGTTACTGGTGAGTAAGGTATCTTCTCGTTTCTTCCCATTGCAATCGTCATTAAAACCCACACGAACTAACATTATCTTCTTTCATTCTCACCCATCTCGTAATCCAAATCATCTCAAATTATTGCAGTGAAGTTATATGGTGAAGGGCTCGAGGCTATAGAAGTTAGTGACAACGGACATGGCGTACCAAAGTCGTCCCGTCCGTTCATGGCCACGAAGCATGCCACGAGCAAACTACGTCGATTCGAAGATTTGTACAAAGATTATGACATGACCCTAAATCTTAGTGATGATAATAATGAAGATTACGATGAGAATGATTGTGCCCCGACGTTGGGTTTTCGGGGCGAGGCTCTATTCTGTTTAGCCAACCTATCCCGTTCGTTGGTCGTTTCTACCCGCACCATTGACGAGGACAGCAGTAACAATGACAATACCGACGACAGAGACACCGATAATGGTAGCGATCATGTTGTGTGCAATACATCGTCTTCGACACTTGGGACACAATTCCAATTTGACAACAACGGAACTCTCCTTCCACACACCATCAAACGTATACCACTGTCATACAAATCCGGCACGACTGTTACGGTCCATGGTTTGTTTGAAAGTTTACCAGTTAGACGTGTGGATATGAAAAAGCGAATCAAGGCACAACGCATGAAATTGATGAAAATGATGCAAGGATATGCGATTCTTTGTCTATGCACTCAATTTAACCTCACGGACGTTCATTCGACACCATCTGATGACACAGGTGGCAAATCGAAGAAGTCTAATAAGGGAAGCGATGTACGTATTGCCACGAGCGAAATGAGTCGAACGCTTGAGGCACGTACATCGTCAATACTTGGTTCAAAGTTCCTATCTGGCCTTACTCGCTTTGAAATCGATTTGTCTTCGGCTGTCATGCGATCATCGCCGTCGACGACGTTGTTAAAGAACAATGACGACAATGGGGAGTGCAGTAGTCGATGGAAGTTAGTTGGTCTTATCTCACATGCCCCCTCCTCTCCCAACCATCCATCGACTGCACGTGAATTACAATTTTTCAGCATCAACGGCCGGCCAGTAGATCTACCCACCGTTACTCGAGTTATTGGTGACGTATGGCGTATGTTCGACCCGTCCGAGTCGACTGCTGGAGGAGGTGGACGTAATCGACCGGCATGCGTACTGTCATTTACACTCCCGAATAGTATGTACGATGTGAACTTATCCCCGGATAAACGTGAGGTCATGTTTACAGAAGAGGAGGCAATGTCAGCGTTGATTAGGGAAGGGCTCATGACATTGTGGTTGGGGCAGACCGAGGGCAAATTTGAGGCCAACGAGGTTGAGAGTCGTAGCAACAAATGTAGTAGTTATAGTGGTGCTGCTGACAATGATAAGACGGCTACCAATGCCAATATATCGTCAACTGAATACCCCTTTGACGAGAATACAAAAGGTAGCTCGAGAGTGAAAGAGCAATCTTTACCCCCTGTGGATGCGAAAGAGGACCACAAGAGGATAGACTACGTTACTCCTAGGCTTCGAAGGCGTTCTGTCGACGAAGGTGGGCGTCCGCTCGTCACGCCGTTTGATTCGGGGCAGTCGAGCGAGCTGGTCGAAGAAAGTGGAGGGGTAAATGTCTCCGTACCATCTAATACGGTAGAGAATCCCCTCCAATCGATGGACGAGAAGTCGGATATGCTTAACCCCGACGACGAATTACTTCGTCAGGAAAAAGTACAGCGATCCCAAAGCAGGGAGCAGGATCGACGGAGCTGGGAGCAAATGCGATTGAACTTTCGACGGATTGATAACGCACGAATTCGGCAAGATTTGGACCTTCTACCTCCCTCGAACGATCGAGATGATGATGTCGTCGACGACGAGGTCGTTGGAAAATCTAACACTCGCCATAAAGAGTCGTCGACAACTATTCACAGATCAACTATAAATGCTGACACCTTAACGAATGACAGACCCTCAAAGCGTCGAAAACGTCAGGACGCCACCGCCTTTTTGGACAGCTTTGCGTATGGCTCGGCAACACTTACAGAAAGTCAAGACGATGCAGATAGCGATAGTCAAAGTAGCGATGATGAAATGAAGAGAAACAAGAACAAAAGTGTTCAAGGGAGATTATCTCGCAGCCGGGATAATGTCAATACAACCAGAATGATCGTAGGAAGAAATCACCCTCGACAGTCCACTCGCTTTAGTTATACCGATGAAGACAAGATACTTGCAGAACCATACGAAGCGATTGAAGACCAACATGTAGATCACTTCGATAACAAAATTATTGCTGCACCTGACGAAGTGGTATGGAATTCATTTGCTGGAACGCAACAAGTCATTAATCAATCTCTAAATGCAAGACTAATGATGCAAAAGAATCGCAAATATTTACAAACTTTGATGAAACGGAAAAGAGAGAACATTGACACAAATAATGCGAGTGAAGAAGAAGACTCAACCGTTAACCTACGTAGAGAAGATTTTGTTCACATGTCAATTATAGGACAATTCAATTTAGGCTTCGTCCTTGCACGATGTCGTAATCAAAATTTATGGATACTGGACCAACATGCCTGTGATGAGAAGTATAACTTTGAACGTTTATGTAAGGAGACTGTTATACATGAACAGAAGCTTATTGCACCACTTCCACTGGAACTATCACCATCGGAGGAACATTGTGTATTGGAACATCGAGATATATTTGAACAGAATGGGTTTCGGTTTTCATACGACCCAGAGAAAGAACCACGACATCGTCTTTCGTTAACTGCACTTCCCCACAGTGGATCGGGTGGTGATGGTAAGAAGGCAGTTCAGTTTGGGAAGGAAGATGTGAATGCTTTATGTGCAATTCTTGGTGCGGATGGTACGTCCAGCTCGGCGGGGTTAGACACGGGTAGTCTACAGGGTGGGGTACGAATTGCAGGCGTCAATGCCGTGCGACGGTATGCCGGGAGGTCAGATGGGGTTGTTGGACCATCGATCGTGCGTCTTCCGAAGGCCATTGCCATGTTTGCAAGTCGCGCATGTCGAGGAAGTATCATGATTGGCACAGCGCTTTCGGAGAAGGAACAGATAAACATTCTGAACAAACTTGATAAGACAGACATTCCATGGAATTGTGCACACGGACGACCAACAATGAGTCACATCCGAAGTCTAATTGAATGTCTAATCGATGATGACAATGTAATGTTGTCGTTTGTAGCAGGTCCATGCTTAACTGTGATGGATGACGTATGAAGTAGAGTGCTGATCAATCAATTATATGGTTGGAGTGCATTATAATTTACGACACGGCAAGATCTCTAGTTGTTATACGCCGGTGATTTTGGTTTGAGATAGTTATCAGATGTGACTAGAATAGTGCCTCCTACGTATCGAGTTTGTCACGGCTCTCTCGTTTTCATCTTCCTGTAATTGTCCTTCGTCGTATCGTGTCCTGGTTATTATTCCCGAGCCTATTCCCCTCCCCACCAAGCTTCTCCCATCGCTCTTCCTCGGGGCTTTTAACACGTTTTCTTTCGAATTCAACCTTGACTTTTTTCTTCCTTTCCTCCTCAGCCTCTGCCGCACGACGTAGTGTCTCCTCCTGCTGACGAGCACGCACGCGTTTCATATCTGGTGCAAGGACTGATACACGGTTTGGATCCGTTGCCACCTTATATGATTGTTCGGCTCTGTACTTGATCAAACGTGGTTCAATGACTGTATTGAGGATTAATTCGAAATCCGAAAATGAGAACAAACATGAAGTGGGATTATGCAAGGCGGCGCAGAAACTTAATCATAGTAGCGATGAAAACTAGTACTGATACCCTCCTAATACTGAGTTCTAGACAGTACTCTGCATGCTCATGCATGGGTGAGAAAAAAACCAGCAACTCACACCACTGATAACAGATGTAAAATCCGACAATGGTGAATACGATCGTCCACGCATTCTTGTGCAGAATTTCAAGGATGGATAATGCCATCATGATGTGATCGGGGGCTGGGGGATGTGGGGATGGGGGGAAGGATATTCCCACCAAGAGCCCAGCAAGATTTTCTGGAGATGCGAAGCCCGGAACTTCCGAACTTTCTCAGCGACTGATGGTCGCGATGATCGCGGAACCTAGACAGCCACGACCACCGCCCCGTATCAGCACGGTATCAGACTCCTCGACAAGTCAAGCATGGGAACTTGTTGCTGACGGAGTAGTAGCTGAAGCTGCTGAGAGTATGCCGACGACGGTGAAGGACGCTCCCGATATTGAGGCTCGTTTGGTGGCATGTATGGCAGGGATTGAATCGGCTAGAACAGCCTTATCGAATGGTGAAGCCACTGCTGCAATTGATGCATATTTGGTAGAAACTTTGTCTGCAATAAACGCCGTCCGGGCTGCCATGCCATCAAAGTCTAATGATGATGGCATCATCAATGCTGCTGCCGTCCCTCCGAACTCCTCTTTCACAATAACTGGAGGCATCGAAGGTGGCGATGACGATGACGATGATGATAATGATGCCACATCTTTAATATCGGACGTGGCAATCGCATCGAACGTTGATCTACGCGAAGAGGCACAATATACACGCTCTTTCTCTCTCCCACCGCTCTCTCCTCACACTTACGCCGATTCAACACACGCAACTAGTATTTCAGACATTGATGATATGGATGATGTCAATGCCGCGCCGGGACATTTACGCTCTCTGTCACATATCCCCGAGGCACGATTACGTGGTAGTCTTAGCCGCGGTCTTAGCTCGTCAAGTTTACGTTCGAATAATTCAGAAGGCAAGATAATTGATTTGTTACCATCATCCAATATGAATACTGGAGGTGGTGGCGGTGGTGGTGGTTCATCGGCCCGTCGCAGTCGTAGTGTTGGTCGTAGTCGCTCTATGACGGGCGGCACGACGTCGGGAATAGTAGGAGGAGTGGGGGCCACGACAACAGCACCAGCAGCAGCAACGACGACGACACATTCGACTATTCAACCACAAAGTAAAAGTGCCTGCTCTTCACGATCATCAAGTCCCATGTCCTCCGTACGAGGCATAGGCATGGGCGGTTCGACTATAGCTACGCATTCTGTTATATCGGGACAACAAAATAATCGTATCCGATCATCTGATTCGATACACTCTGGACATTCGAGTTTGGACGGTATGTTCGATCCTGACTTACTATTGGACCGGTTGGGATTTATCGATTTGGATCCACCATTACCGCATGAAATAAGATGTGGACCATTGGGCACATTGGGACAATTTGACGGTAAGAATAGTAACTCCGGTGGATTAACACCCGTCAATGAACGTTTGTCGGAAGCAACATTGGATGATTGTCATGCATTTAATGATTTGTTCTACTGTGGGGTGAGTAGTGGGAAGGGCAAAGGAGAGGGGGATGTACCTAGTATTGCACATTCCTCATTGTCGGGTATGCGTAGTGGTGGAGATAATATGAGTATTGGTAGCTTGAGCGTGGGTAGTTTTAAGGGTGGGGGACAGTCACGAGGTGGGAGTTTGACTGGGGGGAGTCTCATGGGGGATGGTGAGAATAGTGTGCTGTTGGGGACACTTGACGAGGAGGGTGAGGATGAGAGTCAATAAATGATATTTGGCAGAGAAGTGTACGGGAGGGATTAGTATTTGTGCATAATAAGAGAGAGGAAGGAATAAGTAATTTCTGTAAGTATAATAGCTAAGTGTTATGCATCAATTTACCGTCAATATCATGCTACGTTTTTCGTCTCCGTTTCGGAAGTGCATCAATGATTTCAATAACATCATCATCATCGCTGTCACTGTCTAATAGGTCGACCACATTTTCTTGCGAACGTTGTGGTTGCTGTTGCTGCCGATCACCACCGTCAAGAAGTTCAACTCCCCCACGCGCCAACGTGGAATTAGCAGTTACATTACTATTCCTCCTGTCATAACTCAAACTACGTTTCCCTGAATCTACTCTATCATCATCGTCGTCGTCATTGTCATCATGTAAATCTACCACCTGGGGTGCCAATGAAAGAAGATGTATCGAGTATACACCATAATTACCAATGCCGAGGTTCGACAACGACCGATTAGCCGATTTCAATTCCCTCCCGAGATAGAATAATCGTTGCTCAACACGTTTCGCCGGACCCAAAATATGGTCCAAGTTGATTGTATCCTTGAGAGAATTTAGCGTTGTTGAAAGAGGTACCGTAAACTATCGTTCGCGGTATTCGTCGGGATATGCCACCGTGGTTGGTTAGAGGAATTAGAGCATGAGATGCAACAATTCAAAAATGACGCAAATTCCTTTGTTATTTTACCTGATTCTTCTTTCCGTCAGAACACCGGATCACGGTAACTTCAACGCCGCTCTCGATGCACTCACAATCATCATCGTCGTCGTCGTCTGAGTTTCTTGAGGGAGGTGCTGCTGTCTTCCTGTCGCTCATGGATTTATCGTTCTGGTCCGGGCTCAGACGGCTCTCTCTCTCGCTCTCAGGGGCTTCGCTTTGTAAACTGAGACAAAAAACATGAATGTGACTCATCATCATCTTCCGACACCTCGGCATACTTCTCCATGGTGAACATCGCAAGCAATCCACTGTTCTCTCAACCAACAGACGCTACTACAACCATGTGCAAAACACCTTCTATCAGTAGCAGCAGCAATGCTGCCAACAAGGCACTGCCCACTATCCCACCGTACGATGAAAGCAAAGCGATATCCATAACCGACCTAACCTTCTCCTACGATCCCAAGAGTGATTTGCCACCCACACTGGAAGGATTGAACCTGACACTTCCTCGTGGATCACGGTGTTTGCTATTGGGTGCGAACGGGTCCGGCAAATCAACATTACTGCGATTAATCTCGGGCCGACATTTAGCCAAACCCGAAGGCTGTCTAACGGTCCTCGGGATGAATGCCTTTCGCGATACGAAATTAAACTTCCATCGTTCGTACCTCGAGACGGGATGGGGATTACAAACCGTGGCATTTGCGGGATGCGGCGTACCGTTAATGGCCGACATACCCGTAACGCAAATGATGGAAAAGGTACAAAATGCCTACCCCGAAAGACGCGACGAATTAATGACGATGTTGGGCATTAATCCATCTTGGAGGATGCATCAATTAAGTGATGGACAACGTCGTCGTGTACAATTATTAATACAGTTAGTCCGACCTTTCCAAGTCTTGTTACTTGATGAGGTTACTGTGAGTTTGGATGTATGTGTACGACAGGACCTATTGCATTGGCTGACAAAAGAAAGTAAGGAACGCGGTGCAACGATCATCTATGCCACACACATCTTTGATGGATTAGATGATTGGGCCACGCACTTGTATTATCTAACGAATAAAGGTAAATGTGGATGGCAGGGTGAAATGTCAAGCTTGGAAATCTACCAGCAATTAAAGGTTGAGAATCATCCATGTAAGATGCTAGCCATTGCCGATCATTGGCTACGGAAGGAGCTGGTCGAAAGTAGGAAAGCATTACTTTATGAAAAGGCACAGGGTGAAATGGCATATCAGGCTGATCCGACTGATCGTAATGGGGGGTATGCCAGTGGGAGGAATATTAAGTTGGCATAGATGAAAGTTACAGTATTGTAGTGTGTGTGAATACATGTGGAAGAGTATTGGGGAGCTAGAGTCAACATGGCTCTAATAAACAGCAGTAATTAATAATAAAGGTGATGATGAATATTCGTTTTCTATTAAGATGACTAGCTTTTATCTTCATTGTTTAATCGCATTCTTCTCAGCAGTTGAGTCAAACGTTTCCTTGTCTTAACTAGTGTACGGAGGGTGGCTACCTCATTCGTTGACAATTTGCGTAGTGGCGAAGATGAGATGGTATTCTGCACATTGCCCAAAATAAATGCATCGTCTATATTGTTGCGTGTGTCAAACTCCATCGACATTACCTTTCTCTTGTCGTCGTCGTCATCGGTAGCAATATTTTCATCATTGGTACCACCAACGGTACTACCACTTATTGATGACAATGACGACTTCAATTCGTCACGCTCCCAGAAGTATGTACGACGTTGTTTACGTCTACTATTTCGTCTTGTATCACCATCAGTACTTGATAAATAACTATATCGTAACAACTCTTGTATATCCTCATCAAATTTTTTTTCTATTGATTGTAAGTCTGCCTGTATACGTAACTTTCTTCGTCGTTTCTGTTCCTGGAGTAGTAGCTTGCGTTTACGTTTCCGTTGTTGTCGTTTACTCATTCCATCGACGATGACAATGCCATCCTTTATGTTGCTATTGTTACCAGCAAGACTAGTGCTGCTGTTACTCCCATCTCCCACGTCATTCACCTGCTGCTCCTGCTGCTGCATCTGTTGCTGTTGTATATCATCATCCTCGATGGCACCACGTCGTTTAAGGAATAATCGATCAATGGCATCATTCGTAACGACACTGCGTTCGAGTATACGTAAACATATTCTTGCTGTTAATTCCTCATCGTTTAAAGAATAATCATCTCCCCCAAGTAATAATGTATTTGCAGGAATTTCAACATTAGTGGTAATAACAGCAGTAACATCATTATCCTTTCTTCCAGAACTAAATGTTGTGAACATTTGTTGTTGTTGTTTTTGTTGTTGTTGTTGTTGTAGTTGTTGTTGTTGTTCCGCAGTAGTAGTAGTATTATAATTCTTAACTTCATTTAATACCTGATCTTCGTATTTATTCCAAACCTGTTCCCATGTCATACCAGAGCTCTTCCATTTGCCATATTTAATCCAACTACGATACCCGTCGTATAACATGGACCCGATACGTCCCGGCAAACGGGACCGTTCGCGTGCATATTCCTTTGCAGCGAGACGTGCACGGAATGCTAATGGCGCCAGTTCTTTTAATTCTTGTTGTAGATAGGTGATGTTATCCATGACAAACTCATCCTGCTCCACGTTGTTGATATTGTTGTTATTGGCATCATTAACAACATTATTCATTCTCACTCTTTCATCTTGTCGTTGTTGACCTCCTACTTGATTCTTCTCCCACCACCACCACCATGATCGTTCCCCCCTCATCTTCATCTCCTTCTTACTATTCTTCTCGCTAGTAGTAGTACTAGGAGTGGTAGTATCTGAATAATTAATAAGTCCATCACGTAATATACGTAATTCAAGTAATGCCCGTGGTAATAATGTATGATATAATTTACGTGTATTACATGCATCAAAATCACCCCAAAATTTGTTTCTATTTGTACCAAATGTTGCACGTAATGTGGTAACTGATGTATATTTGGCAGCCCATGCTGCCTTGCGTTGTTCATACTCTTTTCGACTCATTGATATGTTTGAACTACTACTTTTTCTTCTCGGTCGTGATGGTATTGATGCTGATGTTGTATGTGTTAAGTTGTCATTATTCTGTTGTTGCTGTTGCAATTGTAGTCGTCGAGAAGAAGAAGAAGATGATGATCGTAACACTTGTCTACGTCGATATCTACTTAGTATACTATACCTCTTATGTATTCTTGTAGGGGTATTAGTGGTGGTAGAATTGTTAGTGATGATGGCAGGAGAGGGAGAAGACGCGGATGATGATCGAACTGAGTCAACTCCTCGTTTCTCATCGACCAACAGCATATTTAATGATGATGATGATGATGAATTATTCTCATCAAAATCGTCATCAGCATCAGCACCATCATCGATAGTGTCACAACCAAGGTATTGATCTGTATCACATGACGACGATGATGACGATGAGATATAATTCTGCCGGGTCAAATAGTTACTATTCCTTCGTCCCATTCTAGAATTGGGTGGTGGGACTGATATCACCGATGATGATGCTGACGCGGTGACTCCTACTGCCGACAAAAACGAGGATGGTGGACTTTGTCTATGTTGTCGTTGATATCTGTGATGCGAACAGAAGCCAAGCGCCACCCCGATTGACGACGACGATGAAGACGATGACGAAGCTGACATCGACGAAAGCGTTGCAATTAGCGTGAGATTCACGATAGCAACTGTCAATCTTCTGACGAAGTTACATCCTTTTTCGGCATCGTATTGTCCAGCTTCTTTCTTGGTGTCATCGTCGTGACACCGACGTCGTCGTCGGCGTTGATAATGCATCATTACTACTATTGCTTAAAACAGATCAGTCCTTACTAGCCATCTTGCTTAAGTTACCGCCGGCCCTTTATTGCTGCATGATGAACATAGAGAGGAGAAGCAGATGCAAGTACAGCGTGCATCAAACGAGCCTTCAGCTGGCCTTCAGGCACGGACTCTGGGTGTCGACTCTCGCGTTTGAGCTAAAACAGCAAGTTTGATGCTCGGTCCACCCTTTTTAGATCGCTCACGATCGCTCGAATTTTCCTCAACACCGCTAAAATCTCGCTTTCGCGAAGCGAGTTTTTGGCGGTGTGATAGTTTGATCCAGCGATCGTGAGGAGCGAAAAAAGGAGGACCGAGCATCAAACTTGCTGTTTTAGCTCAAACGCTATTTTTGTGTGTTGATTTTTTTTGAGTCGACACCCTCATGTATTATATTTATGTAGAAAATAACCTAAGAAGACATAACACACATAGTCCGTGCTTCATGCTACATGCTTCATCGACGCCGGGTGTCACCAAAAAGGGCGGGCTTGTTTCCTACGTAGCAACAAAACCAAGGGCAAACAACAAAACAAAAGTTCATTACAGTAGGTATAACACTGAATAACTAAGATGTTAGTAAACGATTCACTACCACATTCTGCCTCCCACACTCCTCCTCACGGTGGGGAGGCTATATTGGCAGACTGCATTCTTGACACTGATGGTAGGTGTAGTTCATAATATTTCATATTGGTCTGTTTATGGCACGGATACACGCATCTCTTGCTTCGCTTCACATCTCGGCACAGGAGTTGAGTCAAATGATTCTCTACTAACAATAAAACCTTGTTCAGAGAAATGTGCTCAAGGTATGAATGGCATGATAATGCCCAGCACATGCCGCAATTGTCAAGCCATAGCAGCAGCCTCATGATGAAACTTAGCCTTCTTCACATGTCCCTGTTGATTATACTCATGCCCCAAGGAGAAATGCGTCTTACTGTACCCAAGTTTTGCGGCCTGAGTCCATAGTTCTACTCCCTTTGCGAGATCTTGCTGCAAACCTAACAGTCCATGGGAATAATAATATTAGACCAGGGTCATTTGCTTCCGCCCGCTTTTTTATATCTTCCACATCCTCTTCGTCTGTGTTGCTGCCTTCGTAGGTCGGAATTGCAAAACGGGCACTTATCATTGTTTCCCGACTGAATACAGGAGTGTACGCACCCTTTACAAATGCTCTTACCACAACATGGATAATATTATTCTTCCATTACCATATCAGCAAAATCCTCATTTGCAATCGCGGAAGTCGTAAATTGGTACGGACGATAAAGTCGAGGGTGGAAGTGACATACAAGATATCAATCTTGCTGGTATTGGTAGGAAGCAGATCGGACACTCCTCCTTGGCCGGCGGGTCCTTAAACAGCAGCATCTCATCGCGTAACTCGGCTGGTTGAGCTCGCATTCTTTTTTATGCGTCGGCCAATGATTCATCTGGCACGTGGCGTTGCAATATTTGACGCTCATACAAGCCTTGCACATCTTGAGACTGGCACCCCCCTCCTCGCCGCACTCGGCGCAACAGCTGTGACGCGTCATATGAATAAACCATCAGTGGGTGGCACTTGTCGATAGATACCTAACTACAAACAAAAACCAGAGACATGATTTGGCGGGAAATCTGTCCCACCTAACTCACCAAAAGTACCGTAAACTGAATAGGCGATCAGCCGATAGATAAAATAGATGATCCCAATGCATTCAGCGTCGAATTTCGCATTAAAACGATATGTAACACTAATATTTCCGAAAATGTTTACTTATTGAATTTTGACAAGAATAGCCTCAATCCGCCGATATTTCCCGCCAAATTTTGTCTCCGGTTTTTGTTTGACCACCTTGTTGCCGCTTCGCTAGCAGGCAGCCTTAGGTTGTGTCCAGAGGCGGGTGGTCAAAACCTTTTTTTCGTATGTTTTGGCGTCTGTGCGTCGTAGCACTTGCCAGGGGTAGAATCGTACCGTATGTTTGTTTTGGTTTGTGTCGGTCGAAATTGAGCGCCTAATGTTCTCAGCCAAAAATCAATGTTTTTTTAAATAGAATTAATCCACTCGAGACTTCACCCTGTGAACTTTCGAGTGCAGTTAAGAAAAATGAATAAAGTTG
>Ga0247832_1005337_pt1 | contig 14987 bp, 14 predicted proteins | sample LaCruzMarch2015__10_FD_192407 | JGI IMG/M metagenome (GOLD analysis project Ga0247832, IMG submission 192407) | Freshwater microbial communities from meromictic Lake La Cruz, Castile-La Mancha, Spain - LaCruzMarch2015_4m | ecosystem: Environmental > Aquatic > Freshwater > Lake | place: Spain... | reverse complement strand
TAGTTTACCACGGCATAAGCGATCTAAGAAATGTAAATCATTCATTAAACAATAAATTATTTCATTTATTTAAGACATGCTCTTGAATAAATAAAATAATTTCAGAAGAAGAAGCAGATATTATTTTAGAATTCAACTCCTTGGCATCAGAGTTGGATCCCTAAGGGATGCCGGCGCCTTCGTGATTATAAATTATAAAATATATATTATTATTTAGCATCCAACGGGGACCACGCATCCCTAAGGGATGCTAAATAATAATTGTTATAACATATAATAACATAATTAATTATGTTATGATTTTATAAAACCAAAAGGAACACATGTATTATAATCTATCATCTTCATCTTATCATAATAACTAGTTAATGCCTTCTTTTTCTGAACCATGGTAAATACTTGATGCTTAAACGATCTAATCGAAGTAATATTTCTATAAATAGGTACATTTGTTTGAAGTACTTGTACATAATCATCATGAGTTATTTCATTTTTCACGACTACCTTTGAAACACCTTTTAAAGTTTTCTTGTTATGAATACTGATTTTTTCAAATTCATCAATAGATTGATGATTAAAACTATAAACTTTAGGATTTAATGCTGTGAATTCCGTAATTATTAATCCATTCAATTCATCTTTCATTTTGCCGAGTACTTTTTTATTTGTATTATCTTTGAGTTCAGGACGTACACAATCTGATAAGTCTAAATAGTTTTTATTTTTACTCATCCAATCATAAACATCAGGTGTTTTAATATTATAAACTAAACTATCAGTATCAGAATATAATAAATTATAATTATCTTTGAATTCTTTCACTATTACATTATAATGGAAATCTAACAAACATAATTTAGATATATCTAAAATACTTGTTCCTACATAAATAGGTTTATCATAAACAATTTCTTTCTTATACATTTCAATTAAATATAATCCATCATATGATTTACAATCTTTGAGATTAATTTTTGAAAACCATTTGATAGCATTATCATGATCAGTTGTTAAGTGTAAGTCAATTCTATTTTTTACATTTTCCATGGTTTTACCGAATACTGCATTATTCATGAGCTTAAAGAAATCTTTTTCAAAATCATTCTTGGCTTTCTTACGTTTTTCAGTATTAAAATCAATATATTGTTTTAACCATGGTTTCTGATTAAATGATATAATGTTGTGAACTTTACCAATCTCAACACCTAAACCGACAACAAATTTAAGATTAGTGTAATGAATACAATAGTTTTTATGTTCCATTAGATGTGGAATTAATTTTGAGTTTTTACAAGCCTTCATTCCATTCGATTTTAATAATCCTTTCTGGAATTCAGATAACCATTCTGTTTTAGGACATATATTTTCAGGACATGGTGGAAATTCTTTCAACTTATCATGAATATGTGGTGGAAATATTAAATCACACTCAATAATAAAACCTATACTTGAATCATCAGGACATTCTAAAATATCTGGCATCAACGATTCAAATAATTCAGGTTCATCATACAATTTTAAATTTTTATATGGTAATGGTTTGCTCATTGCCCATCCATATTCATTATTTGCATCTAAATATATAATATAATTTTCTGGTTTAGTTTTATCAAAATTTTCCAAATAATGATTATTTGCTACTGTATGTCGTTGTGATCCTACAAAGCATAATCCACCTTTCTTTTGTCTCTCAATAATATCTAGAATTTTAGGATCAGTTATCAAATCTAATTCAATTTTAGTTTGATTTAACATAGCATCCCATGCAAGTCCTGGCGCAGAAATATAATTTGCAGGATCTAAATTATAATACTCTAAACATGTCTGTCTGAAGTTTTCAAATACATCAGCAAGTTGTAGAACATCACATTTTAAATATATTAAATGATAATCTTTGAACGATTTACAATTCAATGATTTATATACATTTGTGGCATGTTCATAGTTTTCATGTGAAATATGCTTTTGTGATAGAGATGAATAAAACATTACTCGATCAGGTAAACCGACATTATTTAATTTATCAACATTATCAACCCATTCGTACGGATAAAAACCTTTTCTGCAGAGCGCGCTAATGTTATCACCAAAGTATTTATTCATGAATTTGAAATTAACATACTTATCAACATTATCAACAAATTCATACGGATAAAATATTTTATTGTTTTGTTTATCAAATAATTTAAAATTGTTAAACTCATCATCAGGTGTAGACATATACAAATTTTCGACTAATGTTTCTAATGATGAAGCCATAAATTGAAAACTATCAATAAACTTTAAACTTCCAATCTCAAAACTCATGAATTTCTCATAACTATTAGGAACTATTTTAATATTAATTTCACTTTTTACAGCATCAGCATTATGTATTTCAGATAGTTTATTCGATATATCGTGAGCTTTTTTGATAATCATATGCCCATCGTATCCTTTTAAATTGTGAAAAACAACCGGAAGATATCTATTATTAAAATAATTAATATTGCATTTTTGATGAGCAGCACCTCTGAATTTACCGGTTCGATGATCGTGATCTCTAACTCTAATATCTTTAGGCTTAAATTCACAATCACATATGCTACAAGTTTTAGCTTTAAAAAACTCTGTCATTTCCTTTTTCGAGATTTCCATTTCTTGATTTTGTCTCATCTCAACAATACACTTCTCGCTTAAAGTATATAACTCGATCATCATTTGCTCAACACAATCAGGTTCACATGACCACCATAATTTATTTTTAGAATGATCGAAAGTACATACAAAATAAAAACAACAAGAATTAACTACATGATGATGTGTTTTCTCTGTTGTATCAGTTTTATTTCTATCATCATATTTTACTAATGTACTTTCCATATCAGCATAAACTATATAAGGTCTCTCCATTTTATTTTTGAAGTTTCTAAATTTCATTTTTGAACCAACCGGTGGTAATTTTAACAAAGATCCTGAACATGCAAATTTATAACATTCTCGAATATGTGTTGAATAGTCGCACACATTTACTTTGCCATTACATACAGGACAAAATCTTTTGTCTTTATCGACAACATGAGTATGTATATTTAAAAATCGTTCAATGTGTTTTATATAAACGTAATGTGATTTATCATCATTTCCAATTCTCAATAAGTATAAAATATCATTTGTAATAAATTCCATATTTCCTTGATATTCAGGTCTAATTTTATTCTCATCATCAATATAATACACAAACACACATATTTTATTATTATTTTCAAACATTTTAATATCATCATGAGATGAAGGATAATTCACATTTACATAATTATACTTATCAGGGATTTTTCTTAATAAGGATGTTCGTTCACCATGTTTGATGCTTCCTGCATGATGATATTTAGTACACCAATAAAAACATTTATCATCATCATTTTGAATATTAATCAATCCACACTTTGGATTATTATATGGTTCAGGTGTGGGTATAAATGAAGCTCCTCTAACTGCTTTTATAGTTGCACACTGAACATGGAACCAATAAAATTTCTTTATGCCCCAGCCAGAACCCTTAGAATTAATCAAAATATCCAACTTATTTGATAGATCCACTGATCTATTCAGGATAATTTTATTTATATCATTTCCACCTTTTGATACCTCCACAAAAGCGGTTGAATATGTCATATTATGAATCGTTTCTGACATCTTACCATTTTCATCGACTTCTTTTTTGCAAATATCAAAATTAAGTATGAATTTGATTTTCATAGATTTCTTGATTTGAAATATTTTCTTTACTTCTGATTCTACTCTACTATTAATTAAACGATACATTTGTTTGAAATAAATTAAATCCGTATAGAGATTGAATACAAGTCTAACAAGTGGAGTATCTAGATACATCACATCAAACTTAGATATAATATAACTCTTTGTTCGTTTATCTTTCCGAGGTAAAGCACCATAGTATTTATCATGTAATTCATCATATAATTTTTGCCCTCGTCCACTTTCAATCGTGGCTTTATGTTTACTAGACAATACTTCAGCGACTTTGAGAGCCTGACTAAACATAGGTATTTCTCCATGTTTATATGAAAAAGCAATATTTCTAATTTTATCTTTAACATCTCCTGATGCTTTACTTTCTAAATATTTCAAAACGGATAGGTTCTTATCAATTTTGATTTGACTCATTATATAATACTTATATATAATTAATATATATATTTTTTCTTTAAACCATTTAATTAATTAATTAATTAATTCAATTTCTATAATAAAATAATTTTTAATTAAATATCAAAAATAACAAAACTATTAATAGAATTGTTATTTTTAATCTTTTACAGATACTATATCATCTTGATTATTAGAAAGTGTATTAAATTTACATTTATATGATTTTTTATGTCTTGAAATATTACTTTTAGGAACCATTATGTTGCAGCCAGGACACAAAACCTTAACATTTTGCAATTTCTCTAAATAATATTTCTTATACCATTCCGGATCTATAGGTTTATGATTATAAGTACCATCTTCCAAATGCCTATCACTTCTAAATGTATTTAATGGTCTACCTCTTTTCTTCATCACAACCGGCTCAATAGGTTCATCAATTTCCTCTTGAATAACATATAAAGTATTTTCCATTTCTACTTATATATTACTATAACATAATTCTTTAAATTAAAAATCAATTAATGAATTAATTATATATTTGCCCCAATATATAATTAATTGATCAATTTAACATGCAGAAAACCCTCATAATTATATATTCACATTTACCCTCGATATGAATATACCCAATATATAATGCTATAAGAAAATAATTTCAATAAATTTACATAGAATTAAATTAATCTAAACCAATACTTAAACCTGCTTTCTTCATTTTTCCCGATACAGTACGTACATGATTATCAATTTCATCATGCTTACTAATGATTTTGTGTCGTAGATCATCATATCCAGTTACTGCTTTCATAACGCTATTATGTATGTTAGTATGATGATCGCCGGCTAGTGATGATATAGTAGGTTCTAGTATTGAATATATTTTCTTAGCGACCTTAAAGCCATTGTCTACATGACCTAGAAACGTCTTGGTTTGAGAATATGCATTTCCTAAATGAGATTTAGTACGTTGCATTGCATTATAAAACCCTTGCTTAGTAAACTTCTGGAACATTTAATTATATAATAATATAACAAAATTATTATTAAAGCAATGCACTAATTATTGGCGCTGCTATTCTACCAACCTTGTATATTGTACTTCCGATATCATAAATACTTTTCAAAGTTCCCGCAGCGTTTACCATCTTCTGACCAAAGTTCATATGTTGTGACTGTTGTAAATTATGAGTATGAGCCATTTATATATTAATATTATATAATTAAAATAATAATAAATGTATATACTTATAATATATAATGTTGCCGATTAAGAAAATTTACTTAGATTCAAGATTTAGGACATCAGATAGTAAAAGTAATTCTGACTTCAAGATAGATCTAGGAAATAGTTATTACATGCCTAACAACACGAGTTTTTTTATGGATGATGTAAATATTCCTAATACATGGTATAGTATAGAACGGGGATATAATTCCAAAATGTATGTTAGATATTCTGATCCGGATGATAGCCATCGTTTGAAAGATATCATACTTGATATTCCAAGTAGTATTTATAATAGTGATACATTTTTAGCAGCGGTTAAAGTGGAGTTTCAAGTCGAAGCACCCGGCAAATTTATAATAACATATGATCCTAACGCCAATACATTAATTATTTCATCAAATACTGTGTTACAATTTGAAATAATGACCGATAAAACATTACAAGATCCAAATACAAATTTTGGTTTATATTCAGATCCAATGAATACATATATGGATAGAGTTAATTTACATAGTATTAATGAAGTTCTCAAGAATTTTGATGAAACACAAACACCTTTTGCGGGGAATCCGTTGGTTTCATATCCTCTCGTGAATGGTAAATATACACCTTATGTTTCGGGATTTTTGAATTTTTTAAGATATAATAATATTTATATTTCTTCGCCAAATATGGGTAATTTCGACACATTAGGACCAGGAGGACAGCAAACAATAATTCGTAAAGTTCCAGTTACGGCAGGAAGTGGTTTTGTAGTAAATGATAGAGTGGTGAGCAAACATGATATATTAGATTGTAGTAAATTGACATTAAGAACACTAGAGTTTAGGTTTCATGATGCATTTGGGAATACTATTAACTTTAATGGTAGTCATGTTAGCTTTTCATTGGTATTTACTTCAATAAAAGAGGATAGATAAGTATATTCCATAAATCATTCCATATTTTCCATTTAATTCCATATATTCTATAAGAAAATAATTATATCATATATAATATATAGAAATGGTGAGAAAGATAAAAGTTGTTGACATTAATGAAATAAAACCTATAGAATCAATAAATCCTAATACAATTGGAAATGTTATTTTAAATGATGAAGAAGATATTATTGAAGTAGAGATTCCACATGCTATACCAGACGATGTAATAATCGGAACTAGTAGTATTGATGAAGCGCCTCGAAGTCTCCAAGATCTAGTAGATGAAATTGTGAAGATTACTAAAGAAACTAATGAAGAATTAAAGCATATCACCCCGAGGATGCTTAATGAAACATTAAGCATCACGAGGCGCCCTTCGGGGGAGAAAGATATCGAGAAAATACCTTGTCCTAATTGCTTTAAAATGATGAGTGTTAAATCATTAAAATATAGTCATCAAAAGAATTGTAAAACGTTCAAAACTAGTAATAAACCAAAAGAAGAACCACCTACACCAGAACCAGTTATAAGTGTACCAATTCCTGAACTACCTAAACCTATTTTAAATAAACCAGTAAGAGCAACTAGAAGTGAAATCAAACAACAGAGATTAAATAATTTAATATCTCAAGCATTTTAAAATATATTATTATAGTATATAATGCCGAAACACAAGAAAAAGGCCATACCATTTTTAAATCCAGATGTTAAATCACTTCACGAAGCCGCTAAAGAACATAAATTAGCATTTGCGTATCGACATGAATTATTAAAGCATCATCAACGAATTAATTTTAAAAATGAATATGATAGAATACTTGGAATACTAGATCATTCGAACTTACCTGAATCATCAATAAAACGCTTGAATGAGAGGAGAAAGAAATTAAATGAAATGATCAAAAGTAATCTATATCCAATTAGGGGTTCAGATTAAAATGAATATTATTGATTTGCATTAATAATATTTATTTTATTATACAGTATTAATATATAGATATGTATAATGGATTAAGGAAAAGACAAACATATGATGAGTTAGTAGATTTTATAAGTAATGATCCGGTTAAAATGGTTTATCCAGATCGTAGAGCGACTCAATTACGTGAATCACCGTATTTAACACAATTAGACGGAGAAGGTATGCGGCAGATGGAGCAATTCGAATTAAACTTGACAAAGAAACAACAGCAAAAACATATTTTAAAGGCTTTGGCGGATCAAACAGGTCAAAGTGTAGCGGAAATAACGGCAGCAGAACCTCAAACACCGCATAGTTTTACACCATACGACATATTTGGAAATGATCCTTCGACTGAAGGCGAAGAAGAAGATGAAGAATATCATGATCCAGATACAACCGGTCCTATAAATGTACCTCCTTTAATTGATGTAGAACCACCCGCAATAATACCACCCGCACCTGCAGAACAAGCAGAAGTCCCGGGTGTTGCAATTCTAGAACCCGAAGCTCAACCTTCTATAATTGAAACTCCTCCGGACTTACCTACTGAATTGGCGGCACAAAGCGAATCATTATTTAATCTTAATAAGAAGAAACTCAAAGCAGAAATCAAAGCAGTAAGGGCAAGTGATGTAGACAAAACACAGAAGATTGAACAATTAAATAAACAATTACAGGACATGGGGAAAAAACATGATGAACAAGCGAGATTATTAGATGAAAAAGATCAAAAATTAAACGATAAAATTCAACAGCATGATAAATGGATGACTGATTTTGATGTATCCAGAGCGGCTGAAATAAAACGCATTGAGGAAGAAAAAGCACAATTTCAATTAGAGAGAGAACAACACCAAAGGGATGTTGAAGAACATCGAAGACAAGTAGAAGCAATATTAGCCGGACAATTTACACCTCAGACGCCGGCTTTAATACAAGCGCAACGTCAAGCGGCATCATCAACTGCATTACAACCTGGATCGATGGGAGCACCATTACTTGCTCTTGGTAATATCGGAGCACCAAGGGGAGGAGCAAAGCGACGATCAACATCAGCACATGTACCACGAGAAATACAATACCAGGCAGCCCCTGAATTAGTAGGTGGTGAACTAATGCATATGTCGGATGGTCAATGGAGAAAAGCGGCTCTACCAACTTTACAACAACAATTAAAGCATCGTGGAGTTTCATTAGATGTTATTTCTGGTAAGTTGCGTCTCGAATTAATCGATATGATGCTACAAAGACCAGATCGTGATAAACCTTAATAACATTAATTTAAATATTGCTTTAGAAATGGCTTTTTAATAAATAAATAAATATATAAAAATCAGATATTTATTTATTTATTAATTTTATTATATTATAGTATATATATATATATACAATGGAAGAAACAGCATCATCAATAGAAGATCATTTGTTGGAGGGCCTCTCATTCAAATTAAAACCTGGCGCTTCCTACGTCCAATCAAGACGCAGTGTATCCTTCTTCCCTCAAGGAGGTAATTCATATTCGAGTACTGGAGTTCGCGTCATAAGAGTTTCATTAACAGGTGCGCAAGGAGAATGGCTAGATCCGGCTACTCTTGCTGTCATGTTCACGATAAACAATAGAACAGACGGCACTACAAATTTATTACGTTTTTTATCGGGCCCCTGGTCTCTGTTTAGACGCATGCGCGTTTTATGTGGGGGTACCATCATCGAGGATATTGATAATTATTCGAGGGTCCACGAAATGTTTCACATGCTAGGTTCCGAGGCAAAACGGAGAAATGATTCAATAATGGGTTTTAATACGAATAGTGTTGAGACTTTATATAATCTTGATAAAGATGAGCCTTTGTCTATTGATCCGTACGATTATGTGGGTATCTACGAATCTAAAACAGTGTTATTTAAGCCCCTATCAGGTCTTGCTAACTGCGATAAATATTTACCATTACGATACATGGGAGGGTTGACTTTTGAATTTGAATTAGTTGGCGATCCAACCGAATGTCTAATATCCGAACCTTATACTCGTCCGGCAAATGCAACAGCTGTTCCACCATTAGCAGAAGTTATAGTTTTAAGAGATGCAGACATTTCTAAAGTATGGGAAATAACTGATGTTCAAATTAAGTGTGACGTTTTGCAACTCGATAATAATTTAAATGACGAATATGTAAAATATTTGCTTGGGGGTAAGGCTCTGGCTATAAATTATAATACTTACGTTTCTCAGATGCAAACAATAGCCGGGCAACAAAATAGTGTAAATATAACTCGGTCTTTATCCAGGTTAAAATCAATTTTTATTTCACATTATATGGGGTGGGGACAACCTGAATCAGTAGTACATAAAGAATTTAATACATTCTATCATCCAATGGCATTGTCTCAACGTAACACAGGGAAAGATCTATATGATGCAAATAGGGAACTAGAATGGCAGGTACAGATTGGTAGTCGTTTGTATCCCGAATATAGTGTTAGGAGTACTTCCGAAAGTTATTATCAATTACTTAAATGTTTAGGAATACTAAATTCAAGTTTTCATAGTATTGATATTAATTCAAAAGATTATCGACATTTTAAGTTCATAATAGGTCTGGATTTGGAAAAAGTTCTTCAGGCAGGCTTCACTGGAATTAATACAAAAGCGGGCGATCTTCTTACGATCAAAACTAAATCGCTCGCTGCTGATCAGAATGCTATTAAAATGCATGTTGTTTTACATGCTGATTGTATCATGAATATTCGCGACAGTGGGGTCGAGGTATTTGAATAGATTTTCTGAGAATATATTATAATGATAATTAATAATTATTTTAATTATCATTATATAATATATAATGGCGAGCATTACGAATAACACAGAGTTTTACACAAAAAGACAAGTTTCTTCATTTTTATTTGATAAAAGTGATAAAGCAACAACATACACGATAGTACAAGATGATGAATTACTTTCTGGAAAACAACCGGTCATAGGAATAGCTGATTTAAGTATAAGTATGACAAATGGATTATTAGATGCTATCGACTCAAAACAAAACTTACTTCCAGATGAAAATTGTATTTCATTGAAACAGGTCACGACATTAGAAACTTTGTTGGGAGATTTAGCGCCTAAAGCGTCTGTATACACACAAGGACAAGTAGATGGTTTACTAAGTCATAAGAACAATACAATAGTTGATGGCTCATTGGCTATTTCATTTACTGCTGGATTGTCAGATGCATTAGGATTAAGAGTAAGCACAACTGAAAATATTGATGCTCTGGCATTGAAGGCTGATAAACTAACAACATATACTAAAACAGAATCTAATGCTTTAATATCTGATTTAGTTAATTCTGCACCCGCAACATTAGATACACTTAAAGAGATTGCAACAGCATTAGGTAATGATGCGAACTTATCAGCAACTCTTACTACAGCCATCGGAACTAAAGCCGCAACGACAGATGTAACCGCTTCATTGCTATTGAAGGCTGATAATCTTACAACTTATACCAAGGACCAAACTGATTTAAAAATATCAGACGTAGTTGGCTTAGCACCATCCACATTAAACACTATTAAAAAGGTTGCTCTAGCAATAAATAATGATGACAATTTTTCATCAACAATAAATACTGCCATCGGTTATAAAGCTAATTTAGCATCACCAACTTTCACAGGAATAGTAAACGGTATTAATGCTACAATGGTAGGATTGCCTAATGTTAATAATACTTCAGATGCTGACAAACCGGTATCAACAGCAACATCGACGGCATTAGGTTATAAAGCTAATTTAGCATCCCCAACTTTCACAGGAAATGTGGGTATTGGAACACTAACTCCCGAGTCATCCCTAACCGTAGGCGGCAATATGATAACAGGCATAACAGGTCAAAAAGGTCTACATTTAGGATTGTATGGAGGAACTCAAGCGGGAATTGTTTTAGCATCACCCCCTGGGAATTCATCGTATATAGATTTTTCATCTGTTGGTGCGTCGGCTTATGCACCGAATGGATCTATTCAAGTTTTTCCCGGTTCTCATATGGATCTTATGCTTAAGTCAATACCATTTTTAAGCGGCTACGAATCACATGTGGATTTTCCATATTCTGTACAAATAGGGGGTGGTGTTGCGCTGACAAATGCTATGTTAAATGTCAATGGACTTTGTAATATTATAGGAACTTTGACAGTTAATTCAATTAATATTTTAGATTTAATAAATTCAGGTTCAACAATATCATATACTAAAGCCGAAACAGACGCTCTTATTACAGCTGGGGCAGCTGGAGCAGCAGGCCCCCAAGGTCCCATAGGATTACAAGGACCAACCGGAGCTACTGGAGCCGCTGGTTTACAAGGAGAAGCAGGTTTACCGGGAGCAGCGGGGGCCACTGGGGCCAATGGATCAGTTGGCTTGCGAGGGGAAACTGGTTTGCAAGGACCCACTGGATCAACGGGTTTAACAGGAGCCCAAGGTCTCAATGGTGCCACCGGTACTGCTGGTGCTAATGGTTCCACAGGAGCCGATGGTGTTCAGGGTCCCGCTGGTTTAGCAGGAGCAGCGGGAGATCAAGGCCCAGCCGGCGATACAGGTCCAACGGGAAACAAAGGTTTGACTGGAAACACTGGAGCTACAGGAGGAGCCGGACCAATTGGAGTACAAGGACCAACGGGAGCAGCCGGAGTAGCCGGAGCTAATGGTCTCCAAGGAGCTGTTGGTTTGCAAGGGCCCGTTGGCTTGACCGGAGCAACTGGAGCCGCTGGAGCAACTGGAACCAGTGGCACCAATGGTGTGAATAATATGGATGATAATCTATCTTACATAAATGCCACACTGACATTACCTAACCCATATGTATCATCGGTATTTCCAATGGATATCCCCGTTTTTACGAAAGGCGGAGGTGGAAATTACACAACAGGCACAGCGTATCCAATAGTAAATGCAGCGGGTGTCGCCACTAACTATGCGACGATGCTCACACTCACTAACAACGCGCCCACAACTAACGATCTCTACATGAGTAATTTAATGATAACTGGGCACAGCGGGAAGGTATTATTGTTGAAAATATGGGTGAAACTCGGAACAGCCACAAACTTCGTTCTAGTTCCAAACAACAGTATGGATTTCACATCAGTGGCAGGAGGCAAGTCGTACTCAGCGACCGACGGTTTAAATACTGCGTCGTACACATTGATTACTCACGCATTCACAGCCCCGACGAACAACAGAATCAACATACACATTGGATCATGTGGCTCTACAACCCCTGTCTTCCCCCAAACAGCGGGGACTGTGTTTTGTTATGGTTTCCAGCTCAAAGTCAGAGACCTTACTACCGTATTAGATGGCTCACTGAATACATTGGGGAGCATATCTTCGGCAGGTAATATATCTGCACCTAACATTACTACAATGGAAACTAATATAAGTTTAAAATCGAACCTATCAGATATATATACAAGGACTGAAACTGATGATCTTATATCGGCAGCAAAAACAACAATGTCAAACTTCAGAATTGTTTATGGAACTATTCCCCAGGTACCAGACTCACAAATATATAACTACTCATTCAATGAGGTTGTAAGGTTTGTTAAAAGTTTTGACTTTAAAAACTACTATGATGATGTTTTGTACAGATTTACTCCTGGATATACGTGTTATGTTGAGGTGAGTGCTAGTGTGGTTCTGCATCTTAGCGAAAATAATTCCTTTAATCTTTATGTTTTTAAAGACGATACTTATGATATGGGATGGATATGTACTATTGGTGTAAATACTAATTCCACTACAGGTGTCCAACCAGGTTATAGTACAGGAAGCGGCTCATGTATTGTTCTATGTCCTATTGGTTCTTATCTAAGTCTAAAGACGTATACAGGAGGCAAGCTCTTTCTTGGTACGTGTACGTATAGAGTTCTTTAAATTAAACATATTTACGATATATTTTTAAAAATCTCATATTATATATATGGGATTAGACTTATCTAAAATAACAAAATTAATTTCTGATTTATGTAGTGAAATTTCATGTAGATCATCCTGTTGTCATGATGGGGTGGTTATGGAATTCGATAACAAAGATTCGTCGCACGGTGGATCTGAATCATCACCAAATGGAATGAGGCGTCAAATATCAGATTAAATATAAAATATTAATAATTTATATTATTAATATTTTCTATGTTATATATATAGCAATGAGTAAAAACCCAATTATAAAACCAATCAAAGGCACTAAAGAATATCATAGTAAACAATCAAAATATGAAATCGCCGCACGATTACCAATGAGGAGCGTAATTTTAGGTCCAAGTGGATCTGGAAAAACAATCTTATTACAAAGTATGATCACAGATATTTACGCTGGTTGTTTTGAAAGAATATATATTTTTAGTCCTAGTATTGATGTAGACGGAGCATGGAGACCAGTGAAAAGATACATTGAAGGAATGAAAATAATAGATACTAAAGATGATCCTTTATATTACGATTCATATAACCCCGAAGCATTGACCAGGATAATTTCAAATCAACATAAACTAATTCAATATATGAAAGAGAATAAACATGATAAAATGTATAATATATTAATTATTGTGGATGATTTTTCAGACGATGTACTTTTCAGCCGTCACAGTTCTTTGTTATGGTCTCTATACACGAGAGGCCGTCATAATTATATTAGTACTGTATGCTCAATTCAAAAATACAAGTCTTTAGCAAATATCGTTAGAGCAAATATGACAGAAATCTATGTATATAAAATGAGGAACCAAAACGATCTAGAATCTTTGTTAGAAGAATTATCCGCCCTATATGATAAACGGACTTTGTTAGAAATATATATTATGGCAACTACAGAACCATATAGTTTCTTATATATCAACTTAATGGCTAAACATAAAGAAGAAATGTTCTTTCTTAAATTTGATTCTAAATTAATTCCAGAATAAATAATATATAGAATTAATATATATGGAAATTTTACCAATTGAAATTATTAAACAAATTCAATGTTTTAATACTCATCCAATCGCTACATTATTTGAAACTGAATTTAAAGATTTTATCGATGATCATTTTTTAGAAGAATATAATGAATATAATGATAAGTATGAAAGTGTGGATACTTTTACAAGTTTCTCTGATCATTTCTTTCATGGGATAACCTCGATATATCCAGATTCGAGAGTATTGAACCCTAGAAATCGCAGTTTTTATATTTATTGTGGATACTGGAGAGAATACATAAAGTCATATCAACATAGATACGGCAAAGAATATATTGATAATATTATTAAAAATATTTGAGTATATTATATGGGAAATATAATTATGGTTTGTTGTAGCAATGAAGAACTCGTAAGATATGAAGACGAGAATCCTAAACCCGTTGTATATACGTATCCTGATCATTATTTAGATGAAGTTGATGTACATAGATCCGCTTCTGAGATAACTAGAATTGCCTTGGAAAATATTACCCCGTTGGATGCTAAATTATAAAATATATATTATTATTAACGATCTTATCGTTAATAATAATATATATTTTATCATTTATAATCACGAAGGCGCCAAGGAGTTGAATTCTAAAATAATATCTGCTTCTTCTTCTTTCAAAAACTATTTTATTTATTTAAGAAATGTTCTTAAATAAATTAAATAATTTATTGCTTATCGAATGATTTACATTTCTTAGA
>Ga0247832_1005331_pt1 | contig 14998 bp, 17 predicted proteins | sample LaCruzMarch2015__10_FD_192407 | JGI IMG/M metagenome (GOLD analysis project Ga0247832, IMG submission 192407) | Freshwater microbial communities from meromictic Lake La Cruz, Castile-La Mancha, Spain - LaCruzMarch2015_4m | ecosystem: Environmental > Aquatic > Freshwater > Lake | place: Spain... | reverse complement strand
GGCAAAAGTCGTATTGGCCATGCCGAGGTCGCGGGCCTTAGCGGTCATCATCACGGCAAAATTGGCTTCTGATCCGCCCAAGGTTTCGGCAACCGCTGCGGCTACATCGTTTGCTGAGCGAACAACCAGAGCTTCAACCGCCGTCTGAACCGAAATCGAATTGCCCGGCGCGATCCCTAATTTGGTTGGCGCTTGGCCACTCGCATAACGGGAGAAGACAATCTGATCATTCCACGAGAGTTTGCCCGATTGCAACGCATCAAACAAAAAATAGAGCGTCATGACTTTGGTGATGGATGCAGGACGGCGCAGGGCTTGTGCGTTCTCTTCAAAGATCACTTCGTGCGTATCGGCATCCACAACGATCTGAGCAAAACGTTGATTCGCTTGTGCCACAGCCGACGTTGATGCCAAAGACACTACTGCCACCAGTGACGATGCAGTGAGTAGTCTGAGCGAAAAAACGTGACTTGCCATGTTGGTCTCCGGGAACATGAGGCTAGCCTAGGAACCTTATGGTTTACTTAGGCTTAACGCAGCAGACCAACGCACGGCTGGACTACGTTTTGGGGCAGGCACATTGAAAGCCGCCGCTTTTTTGAGCATTCTTTTGATCTATGTCAATTAAACTCTCCCGCACGGTCCTGTCATAACAGCTGTAAAGGCCGCCACCACGTCACAATATAGAGCAAAGATTGCAGGTTTCTCGTCGTCTACTGGCTAAGGCGCGAACACAGGTCTAACGGCGTTAATCGCCAAGAATTTGCAAAAACCGATGGGATTGGGTCAAGAAATGCTTGACGCTGCAAGTGCGAAGGTGCATGCTGCAAGTGCGAGATAGAGCGGTGAGGGGCTAAGAAGTTGGCTTCATTCGCACTGTCATTCTTATCGCGGAGAGTCACGATGACGACCACAAAAAAACGTGCTGCGAGTTCTCGCGTGTCCAAACCAGCGGTGGCTGAAACCTCCCCATCTGCACTTTCAGAAACTGTAACCATCCCCGAACCCATCCAAGAGGAGAGACTAACCATGTCCGACAAGATCGAATCCGTGATCACCCCAACCGCCGAAGCTTTCCAAGCCGGTTATGAAAAACTGCAAGCCAGCTTTGGTGACGCCTTCGTACACAGCAAGGCCAATGTGGAAGCCATGACCGCTTCGGCAAAGATCGCTGCTGAAGGCATGAAGCAAGCTTCTGAAATCTCCTTGGCTTACCTCCAGTCTTCTGCCGCGCTTGCGACCGAAACCGCCAAGTCGTTGGGCGGCGTAAAATCGTTGCAAGAAGCTGTCGAAATTCAAGCTGACTATGCAAAGTCAGCCATGAGCACCTATTTCGCAGAATTCACCAAAGTTTCCGACGTGATGCTGGGTGCCATGAAAGAGTCGGTCAAGCCAATTAGCGAGCGCACCAGCGCGGCTTGGTCTTCGATTCAATCTGCCCGCTAAGCGGATAGCCTCCAGAATTAACGGGGTCCGAGCATGCCTCGGGCCCTTTTTTGTGCCTTAATGACCGCGAGCCGAGGGCTGCTGCGAACTTATCCAGACCTTGCACATGTTTTAGGCTTCCAGAACGTCGCGAAGCACTTATCTATAAAGAGTGATTGAGTTTCCCGAAGAAGCCCAAACATAGTGTCTGCAAGCGCAGACGTCATGAAATGGTTGATGAGATGAGCGACGAACGCGGTGACGATATGCACGATGATGGTTTTGGCACCGATGGGGACATCCCTGGTGGCGGCCGCAATACGGCTGTCGTTGCTCGTGCGAAACCAAAGACTAAAAAGCCTTCCCTCTATCGGGTGTTGGTTTTGAATGATGACTACACGCCAATGGAGTTTGTGGTTTATGTTTTAGAGCGCTTCTTCAACAAAACCCGTGAGGGTGCGACCCGTATCATGTTGCATGTTCATCAATCGGGGGTCGGTGTCTGTGGCATTTATTCCTACGAAGTTGCTGAGACCAAGGTTGCCCAAGTCCTAGATTTGGCGCGACGCAATCAACATCCCCTGCAATGTACCATGGAAAAGGAGTAGAACGTGCCCTCATTCTCCCGCGGCCTAGAACAATCGCTCCACCGTGCTATCGCTTTCGCCAATGAGCATAAGCATGAATATGCAACCCTCGAACATTTGCTGGTCGCCCTGATTGAGGATGAAGACGCCGCCCACGTGCTAAAAGCCTGTAATGTTGATCTGGATCGGCTCAAGACGGATTTGAACGGCTACATCGATGGCGAACTTAAAAATCTGATCGTCTCTGGTGAGAGCGAAGCGCGGCCAACGGCCGGCTTCCAACGCGTTATCCAGCGCGCGGTCATCCATGTTGAAAGTTCCGGTCGCACAGAAGTGACCGGTGCCAATGTTTTGGTTGCCTTGTTCTCCGAGCGGGAGAGCCACGCGGCTTACTTCCTGCAAGAACAGGACATGACCCGCTATGATGCGGTGAACTTCATCTCCCATGGCGTGGCCAAGCGCCCCGGCATGACAGAACAGAAGCGCGTCAAAGGGGCTTCTGAAGAGCGCCAAGAAGAGAGCGCGACCACGAAGGAAAAGCCCAGCACGGGTGAAGCTTTGGCAACCTATTGCGTCGACTTGAATGAAAAGTCGCGCAAAGGTCGGGTCGATCCCCTGATTGGTCGCATCGACGAAGTGGAACGCGCCATCCAAATCCTGTGTCGCCGCCAGAAGAATAATCCGCTGTTGGTTGGTGATCCTGGCGTGGGCAAAACCGCGATTGCTGAAGGTTTGGCGCGCCGCATCGTTGAAGGCGATGTGCCAGATATTCTATTAGAATCAACCATCTTCTCGCTCGATATGGGCGCACTTCTGGCTGGCACACGCTATCGCGGTGACTTTGAGGAGCGCTTGAAGCAAGTGGTGAAGGAATTGGAAGCCCATCCCAACGCCATCCTCTTCATCGACGAAATCCACACCGTCATCGGGGCAGGTGCCACCAGTGGTGGGGCGATGGATGCTTCAAATCTTCTCAAGCCCGCGCTTCAGTCTGGCACCATGCGCTGCATGGGTTCGACGACCTATAAGGAATATCGTCAGCATTTTGAGAAAGATCGTGCTTTGGTGCGTCGTTTCCAAAAGATTGACGTGGTTGAGCCTTCGATCCCCGATACCGTGAAAATCCTTTTGGGCCTCAAGTCGGCCTACGAAGAACATCACAAAGTGCGCTTTACCGCCGAAGCCATTAAAGCTGCTGTGGAATTGTCAGCCAAATATATTGGCGACCGCAAACTGCCCGATAAAGCCATCGACGTGATCGATGAAACCGGGGCCAGCCAAATGCTGTTGCCGGAAAGCAAACGAAAGAAGACGATTGGCGTCAAGGAGATCGAGGCGGTTGTTGCCAAGATTGCCCGCATTCCGTCGAAGTCTGTTACCAAGTCTGACACCGAAGCCCTACGCACCTTGGAAACTGATTTGCGTCGGGTCGTGTTTGGTCAAGATGCGGCACTGACAGCCTTGGCCGCGTCAATCAAGTTGGCCCGTGCAGGTCTGCGCGATCCCAACAAGCCTATCGGCTCTTATTTGTTCTCTGGCCCGACCGGGGTTGGCAAGACAGAGGCGGCTAAGCAATTGGCCAATACGATGGGCGTCGAAATGCTGCGGTTTGACATGTCCGAATATATGGAACGTCACTCCGTTAGCCGTCTAATTGGCGCACCTCCTGGCTATGTTGGCTTTGACCAAGGCGGTCTTTTGACCGACGGCATTGACCAGCATCCCCATTGCGTCTTGCTGCTGGATGAAATCGAAAAAGCCCACCCAGACCTCTACAACATCTTGTTGCAAGTCATGGATCACGGCTCGCTGACCGATGCCAATGGCAAGAAGGTCGACTTCCGCAATGTGGTTGTGATCATGACGACCAATGCGGGGGCTTCTGATGCCGCGAAGGACGGCATTGGGTTTGGACGTGGGAAGAAGGATGATGAAGAGAGCGAAGCGATCAAACGCTTGTTCACCCCTGAATTCCGCAACCGGCTCGACGCGGTCATTCACTTCAAGGCGCTGACGCCAGAGATTGTTGCCAATGTGGTCGATAAGTTCGTCCTGCAATTGGAAGCACAATTGGCAGATCGTCAGGTTGAGATTGAATTGACCGATGCAGCCCGCAGCTGGCTGGCCGTTCGCGGCTATGATCCTGCCATGGGTGCGCGCCCATTAGGTCGCTTGATTCAAGAGCATATCAAGAAGCCGCTGGCGGACGAATTGCTGTTTGGCAAGTTGAAGAAGGGTGGTCTTGTCCGCGTCGACGTCGATAGTGAGCAAGCAGAACAACTCACCTTCTTCTTCGAACCGGCACTGCCCAAGCCTGGCAAAAAAGGTGCAGCTCAGCCCGAATCTGAGGACGCTGACTCAGGCAACTAAAGCTTTGGCTTCAGGCGTGTGATCCGACTTCGGCCGCAAGGAAGGCTTCTAACGCCTTTGTTGCGGCCGTAGGTCCGTGACTAAGCTTGTCGTTTAGCCAAACGCGCTCTTGTCCGTCTACGCGGCCGGGTGTGCCGCCTGCGAACAACAGATGGTTGCCAATGCCCTGGGCATACAAGGTCGCCCAGCTTGGATCTTTTTGACTGTCAATAACGGCTTGGTCGAGCGCGCACAGCATATCGGCCTCAACCCGGTCCACGGCAATGCCAGATAAGCTCGCCGGGCCCATCACCATAGACCGGATCAGATTGACCTCATGGGCCTGAATGGTGCTATCGGCCAAGGCGCTGGCCTGCACTGCCTGCCAAGCGAAATTGCGCAAGTTCGCTGGATACACATTGGCGCGGGCAAACAAAGCAGAAAGCACGCGCAGTTCAGTGGCGTCCAACACCATGCCATCTGCGGAAAAGGCATCAATCAGCACTTGGGCATCTTCCTCTGTTACGCCCAAAGCGGCGAGGCGCTCATGATAGGTGGGTTCGGCAGGAACATCAGGCAGCGCATCAAACGTCAAGGCGTCGAGCGTGCGCCGAATGGCGTGACACCAATTGGGATTGAGCTCTTCTTCGCGGTAATGCGGTACCTCACGCGTCAAGGCGTAATAGTCGGTCATCGCCTCGACAAAGAGGTCTGCCCAACCTGCATCGCCTGACGGGCGCCTGCCGGAGCGGTGAATGGCAATTAAGGTCTGCGCTTCGGCCTGCTGGATCATGCCGTCCTTCATCATGGCAGCCCGAAGCGCTGCTACGCCAGACGCATTGTCTGTGTGTGTTTCGATGTCGGCCAACGCACGACTTACCCAACTCGCCATAATTAATACTCCTGCGACAGATGCTTTATGGCACGGGTGTCGTTACAATTACCTAAATGCGCTCGGTCATTGGCAGAGCGACGCTTAAATCAAGTTCTCTAAGGCCGACATGGCTTTACCACTCGTTTGGACAATCGTGATCTTTTGCCAGACTTTTTGCGATAGATTGGTGGCCAATTGCTCGATGTCTGAAGCCGCCTCGATCACATCGGGATCGTTGAAGTCCTGCGCATAGAGGGCTGCGAGCTTGCCAGAAAGCGACAACATCTCAGAGCAATAATTGAGATAGCGTACCAATTCGAACGGGGAGAGCTTATGATCTGGGCTTGCCTTGGTGCGCTTGGCTCCAAACATGACGGGGTCTTTGGTCAATTGGTGCATGTCGATGACATGGATGATCGAGCGAAGCTCATGCAGCGCGCCCATAGCTGTGTGGCGCTTCAGCCTTGCTTCAAGGCTGGTTAGCGAGAAGACCCCCGCACCAACCACCAAGAGTAGATTGACCGCTGATTCAAGCGCCGAAACGAGCGACAGCACTTCGGTCTCGCCCGACCTAAAACCGATGGTGTCGATACCGTAAGCAGCAAGACCCACGCCTGCGGCCAAAACCACGCCAACGCCGACCCGGATCCAAATCATGGGCTTAGCAAGCTCTGTGACGCGGGTCTGGGTATCGGTCGCCAAAAGCGCAAGCTCGGCACAGACGTTTCCGAGGCCGGCTTTGGGAAAACGCTCTCCAATGCGCAGCCGTAACCGTTCAAGCGTCTGTAAAACCAGCTGCGCGTCAATGGTGCGCTAAGCCATCCGGCAGAGGGCCTAAAAGGCCGCTAGGATGGCTGCTTGATGCGAGATGAGGTCTTCTTCAGACGCTTTGCCAGCCTGTCCATGCCCGATGAGACCCACACCTTCTTGGCGTGGGATCAGGTGGAAGTGCAGGTGAAAAACGGTTTGCCCACCTGCGGCCCCATTAAACTGAAGCACGGTGAGGCCTTCGGCTTGAAAGGCCTTTTGGACCGCATGGGCGACCTTCTGAACCCCTGCCATATAGGGCCCCAGTGCCTCTGGCGGCATGGTAAGCAGATTGGTGGCTGCAACCTTTGGGATCACCAAAGTGTGGCCCGGGCCTTGCGGGAAAATGTCTAGAAAGGCCAGACAAACCTCATCCTCATAGACCTTCAAGCAAGGCATTTCGCCGCGCAAAATCTTCGCGAAGATGTTTTGAGGATCATAGGGTGTCGACAGATGCATGGGAATGACCTTTCCCTAAACCCTTCGCGTGATTCCAATCAAATCAGAAATAGATCAATCGCGATTGGGCTAGCCAATTTTAGTTTCGGCGGACGACTTCACGCCCTGCCAAAATATCGACCGCAGCCTGAATGCGACTAAGCCGATCGCGCTCTGCCGCGGCAGCCTCAATCCAGCAAACAAAGTCATGGCGATGGCTGGGGGCAAGCCAGCTAAACGTCTGCCGAGCTAGCTCATCGCCAGCGAGCGCCGTTTCGAAATCTTGGTGACATTCTCCCATTTTTGCTCACGATCTTTGTCATTATTTTTTTAAAAGTAAGCAAAGCTAACATGCGTCGATAGTTTGGGAAGCAAAACAAAAGTAAAACCTATGGTCTATCCACCTGTTGAACGACGTGCCGGAATGGGGTTCTTTCTTTAAGCCAATGGGTATCATCGGCAATCGAGGCGCGTTCATGCTTGAGATAGTCGGCAATGGCCGAGCGCAGGCCACGATCAGCGATCCAGCTTGCTTGCCAAGTCGAGACAGGGACATAGCCGCGCGCCAATTTATGGCCACCTTGTGCGCCTGCTTCAACGCGGGCTAGGCCGCGTTCAATGGCCTCATCAATGGCTTGGTAATAGCATAGCTCAAAATGGAGAAAGGGTCGGTCCTCAAGGCGTCCCCACCAGCGGCCAAAAATCGTGTCCGAGCCTAAGAAGTTGAGGGCTGAGGCGATAAATCTGTCACCCTCCTTGGCCAGTATCAGCACCAACCGATTTGCCAGGCGTTCGCCAAGGAGCGAGAAGAAGCGGCGGTTCAGATAGGGTGTGCCCCATTTGCGTGCGCCGGTATCCTGATAGCACTCAAAGAAATGGTCCCAATGCACTTCCAAGATTTCTGAACCAGTAAGGCGTAAAATCTCAATGCCTTCTTTGGCTTTGGCGCGTTCCTTGCGCAAATTCTTGCGCTTGTCGGAGGATAGCTCAGCTAAAAAATCATCAAAACTTTGATAGCCCGGATTGAAGAAATGAAACTGGCGATCTTCGCGCAACAGCCACTTGCAAGAGTCCAAAGCGGCCAAGTCTTCATCCTTGGCGAAATTCACTTGCACCGTCGCAAGCCCGCTTTGGGCACCAATTTGTTCGAGTGCAGAGATTAAAGCCACACGGATCAGGTTTGCGTCTTCGTCTGGCTTAACCAGAAGCCTGCGGCCGGGGACAGGTGTAAAGGGCACGGCGCTTGTCAATTTGGGATACCAGCGCCCACCGGCGCGCTGCCAAGCGTCGGCAAAATTATGGTCGAAAATATATTCGCCTTGCGAATGCGATTTAAGCCACAGCGGCACCAGACCCACCGCATTCTGCGCGCCATCCAAGCAGAGAAGATGGCGTCCGCCCCAGCCGGTAAAGCTGGTGGCACAGCCGCTTTCTTCCAACGCTTGCAGAAAATCCCAAGACAGGAAGGGGTCAAAAGGAAGGCCTACAGGATTGGCTAGGCTGTCCCACGTCTCGCGCGCCACATCTGCGATTGAATTCACGATCTTGATCGTAAACTCCGGCTCGCTGGTAGGGGGCTCAGTCTCTTGTGTCATGATGACCTTTAGCTAATCGAGGAAGATGGCGGTGCAAAGGCCAATTGCTGTGTGATCCAAGCGAATGCCATCGACTTTTGGTGATTGAGGCCTAGACTATTCAAATGCCTTTTGCTTCCTCCCACGACATAGTTCAGATCATCCAACTGTCCATTGCACCGGTCTTCCTGATCGCAGGCATTGGGACCTTGCTCAACGTTTTGACATCGCGTTTGGCCCGCGTGGTTGACCGGGGCCGCGCCATCGAACTTGACCTTGATACACCTTTGGGTTCGGGACAGCACACCAACCGACATTTGGCGGAGCTTAGGGTTCTCGATCAGCGCATGAATTGGATTCACAATGCCATCATGTTGTCCACAATGGCGATCCTCCTGGTCTGCCTGTTGATCGTTGCTTTGTTTTCGGTAGAGCTGATCACGATTGATCTGTCACGCGTCGTCGCAATTTTGTTCATTGCCACCATGGCATCGCTCATCGGCGGGCTGATCTCGTTCTTGATTGAGATATCTTATGCCCGAAAGTCCCTGCGGGTGCGGGCAGAATTATTGGCCAGCAGAGCACCCCATCACTGAGGCACGCCGCTGGCCAAAGTAGGTCTTAGGCTCAGGCGATTTCGAACACGCCGTCAACTTCTACGGCAAAGCCCATCGGCAGATTGGCAACGCCAACGGCAGAGCGGGCATGTTTGCCCGCGTCCCCCAACACTTCAACCATCAGGTCCGAACAGCCGTTCATCACTTGCGGGATGGGATTGAAGTCTGGCGTCACATTCACAAAGCCATTGAGCTTCACGACCTGTACCAAACGGTCCAAGTCACCGTCACAGGCGGCCTTCAATTGCGCAAGCAAGTTAAGGCCACAGACACGGGCAGCAGCTTGACCCTGCTCCAAGGTCAGATCTCCACCCAGCCGACCTAAATGGTCGCCATCGGCCGCGCGCGAGACTTGGCCCGAGATATGGACCAAACCGCCCACGCGGGTAAACGGCACATAGCTGGCCACTGGGGCAGGAGGGTTCGGCAAAGTGATGCCGAGTTCCTGCAGGCGGGCTTCAATGCGAGACATCGTAAGTCCTTAATCGATTAAGCGAACAACATGCTGACGGTTTCAGCGACGCATGCGGGGCGCGCTTCACCTTCGATTTCAATCGTCACTTCGCTGGTCAGCATCAGGCCGCCTGACTTAGGCTCCACGCTCAACAGCTTTTGTACGGCGCGGACTTTCGAGCCGACTTTCACCATATTGGTGAATCGGACTTTGTTGAGGCCATAATTGATGCCGCGGCTGACGCCTTCGACTTTCATGATGTCTTTGCCCAAAAATGGAATCAGCGACAGGGTCAGAAAGCCATGGGCAATCGGGCCACCCATTTCGGCGGTGGCGCGGGGAACATCGACATGGATCCATTGATGATCGCCAGTTGCGTCAGCAAACAGATTGACGCGGTCTTGATCGATCAACAGCCAGTCTGAAGCGCCAACTTCTTGGCCGGCAAGGTCTGCAATCGTGGCGAATGTGGTGGTCTTGGTCATGCTAAGGGCTCCCTCATAGTGATTTTAGGGGGCAGGTCTAACGCGCTCGTGGGGCCATGTCGAGGTGGAGGTTCGAAATGATGCAAGCACATCGAATTGAACATTGGGATGGCCCGCGCTGTGTTGCGGAGGCGGATGTTTTAGCGGCTTTTCTGGCTGTGGTTCTGCCCGATGACTGGTCGAACTTTGCTGAGAAACTGGCAGGGCGGCGCAGCCTCTCCGCCCATGTCGCCCTCGACGGCGAGGGCAAGTTGATCGGCCTCAAGCTAGGCTATGAGCGTAATCGCGGCGTGTTTAACTCTTGGATGGGCGGCGTCGCGCCAGAAGCACGCGGGCAGGGCATCGCCGCAGCTTTGATGGCTGCCCAACATGCTTGGGCCAAGGAGGCAAGCTTTCGCGGGTTAGAAACCGCCACCCGCCAACCCAACCAAGCCATGGCCATCCTCAATCTCAAAGCCGGCTTTGTGGTCGCAGGCCTCGACGCGACACCGGGAGAGCCGACGAAGATTCTGTTTTATAAGGGGTTTTGAGGGGGAAAAGCGCGCATTTAAAGCCCCTCTCCCAGAGGACGAGGGGAGAGCGCAGCACGAGCTGCGCCTGTCACCACGTATCGATGCGCAGCTCGTGGCTCACGCGGTCCCCTCAACCCACTGACAAAATATCCCGCGTCGCCGCGCAGACATCATCCTGCCGCATCAGGCTTTCGCCAATCAGGAACGCCTTGGCCCCGGTCGCTTGTAATTCCGCGATGTCGGCGCGGGTGTTGATGCCGCTTTCGGCTACGAGGAGCCGCGAAGGCGGGATCATGGTTGAAAGGCGGGCGGTGGTGGACAGGTCGGTGACGAAGGTCTTGAGGTTACGATTATTGACGCCAATCAGTTCGGCGTCCAACTTCAAGGCGCGTTCCATCTCCGCCTCGTCATGGGTCTCGATCAGGGCATCCATGCCGTAATGCTGGGCAGCGGCGACCAGATCGGCGGCAAGTTTATCGTCCAGAGCGGCCATGATGACGAGGATCGCATCCGCACCATAAGCGCGGCTTTCGGCGATCTGCCAGGTGTCGACCATAAAATCCTTGCGCAGGCAGGGCAGGTTGGTGGCCGCACGTGCAGCAACCAAAAAGCTCTCATGGCCTTGGAAGCTGGGCGCATCGGTAAGGACAGAGAGGCATGCCGCGCCGCCCTGTTCGTAAGCTTGAGCCAATTGCGCGGGTACGAAATCGGCGCGGATCAGGCCCTTTGACGGGCTGGCCTTTTTGATTTCAGCGATCAAAGCAGGGCGGGTCTTTGCCGCGTGTTTGAGGGCGGCGGTAAAGCCGCGGGGCGCGCTGTGCTCGGACGCCAAGGCCTCCAGTGCCGCGATAGAGTGGAGCGGCTTACGGGCGGCCACTTCGTCGCGCTTGTAGGCGATGATTTGGGTGAGGGTGTCGCTCATGACGGCGTCCGATTGGTAAAGGCGATCAGCTGATCCAGTTTGGAAAGCGCAGCTTGGGAGTCGAGGCTTGCTGTGGCGCGCGCCAAGGCTTCTGTGAGGTCTGAGGCTGCAGCCGTGGCCACCAGGGCTGCAGCAGCATTTAACAGCACCACATCGCGGTAGGGACCAGTCTCGCCTTGCAACAGCGCACGCAACGCCAGCGCATTGTACGCCGCATCGCCACCCTTGAGGGTCTCTAAAGGTGCTGTTGCAAGACCGAGGTCACCCGGATGGATCTCGAGTTCTGACAGGGTCTTGTCCTTCAGAGCGGTGACTTGCGTGGGGCCGGACAGCGACAATTCATCCAAGCCGCCGTGACCATGGACGACCCAAGCGCTCTCACAGCCAAGGCTAATCAGGGCTTGCGCAATCGGGCGGCGCTTGTCATCGGCGAAGACGCCAACCAATTGGCGCTGTGCGCCTGCTGGGTTGGAAAGGGGGCCTAATAGATTGAAAATGGTGCGGAAACCCAGTTCACGTCTGGCGGGCCCAACATGACGCATGGCGGGGTGATGGGCTTGCGCAAACAGGAACACAAGGCCGACCTCATCGAGGGCGGCGGCGCATTGATCTGGCGAGAGTTCCAGCTTGACACCCAGCGCCTCCAAGACGTCGGCTGCCCCTGACTTGGAACTCATGGCGCGATTGCCATGCTTGGCGACCCTTTGTCCGCAACCCGCAAGGACAAAGGACACCGCGGTCGAGATGTTGAGGGTGTGTGAGCCATCGCCACCTGTGCCGCAGACATCTACACAAGCATGGGACGTGTCGACCCGTGTCATGGCCCCACGCATTGCTTGCGCGCCAGAGGCGATCATGTCGCTGGTCAAAGTCAGTCGCTCAAGGCCCATCAAGAAGGCCCCGATTTGGGCTTGGGTCGCGTCCCCGCTCAAGATAGCGGCAAAGGCTTGGTCCAGCATGGCTGGCGACGGCGCGTCGCCATCGCGCAAGAGCGCTAAAGCTGGTTTGATCGCCTCACTCACGATTGGCTGACTTTGGTTGACTGCAAGAAGCGCTGGATCAGCGCGTGACCGTGTTCTGACGCGATGCTTTCAGGATGGAATTGCACGCCAAAGATCGGCTTAGTCACATGGCTTATGCCCATGATCTCGCCATCCGCAGTCCAAGCATCAACGCGCAAAGAATTGGGCAGGCTCTCGCGCTCAACCGACAAGGAGTGATAGCGGGTTACTTCAAACTGCTCGGGCAGGCCCTCAAACAGGCCCGTATTGGCGTGCGTGATGGTGGAAGTCTTGCCGTGCATGATGGTCTTGGCGCGCAAAACGGTGCCGCCATAAGCTTGACCAATCGCCTGATGACCAAGGCAGACGCCAAGAAGCGGAATGTCGTCGGGCAGGGCTTTGATGAGGTCGAGGCAAATGCCCGCTTCATTGGGGGTGCAGGGGCCTGGTGAAATGATGATGCCGTCACCGGCTTGGGCGATCGCCTCTTCCACGCTGATGCGATCATTGCGGACAACGTGCGTTTCCGCACCCAATTCCTCGACATAATGGACGAGATTGTAGGTGAAGCTGTCGTAATTATCGATGAGCAGGATTTTCATGCTTGGGCATCCTTCTCGTCATAGCGACCCGCATCCTCGGCGGCGCGCAGCAAGGCTTTGGCTTTATTGACGCATTCATTGTGTTCACTCAACGGAATGGAATCGAGGACGACCCCAGCGCCAGCTTGGGCATGGAGAACGCCGTCTTTCAAAACGCCCGTACGAAGCGCGATGCACAAATCCATGTCGCCACCGGCAGAGAAATAGCCAACGCCGCCCGCATAGACGCCACGACCATGGGGCTCAAGCTCTGCAATGATCTCCATCGCCCGCACTTTTGGGGCACCAGAAACCGTGCCTGCTGGAAAGCCGGCTAGCAAGGCATCAAGGGCGTCGAGGCCGGGCTTCAAGCTGCCTTCCACATTGGAAACAATGTGCATGACATGGCTATAGCGCTCGACCTTGAAACTCTCGGTGACGCGGACCCCACCTCGACCGATGCCAACTGGACCATCATTGCCGCCGGGCTTAGAGCGCGAGACGCGACCAACATCGTTGCGCCCAAGGTCGAGCAGCATGAGATGTTCGGCCCGCTCTTTGGGGTCATTCAAAAGCTCTTCTGCAAAGGCTTCATCGAGGACAGGGGTGGCGCCGCGCGGCTTGGTTCCGGCTATCGGGCGCATTGTCACGGTGCCGTCGCGCAAACGGACCAAGATTTCCGGGCTAGAGCCGACAATATCAAAGCCATCCATTCGGAGCAAAAACAGGAAGGGCGATGGGTTGGTCCGCCGCAAAGACCGGTAGAGGGAAATCGCCGAACCCGAGAAGGGGGCTGAGAAGCGCTGGCTCGGCACCACTTGGAAGATATCCCCGGCGCGAATGTAGTCCTTGGCCGTCTCCACCTTTGCCATATAGGCTTCGGGGCTCATGTTCGGGATTGCTTCGCCTAAGGGGCTTGCCTTGGCGGCATAAGTCGGCACACGCAGGGGCGAGGGGCCATCCAAAGTAGCCCAAGCTTGTTCTAAGCGCGCGCGGCCGTGTTCATAGGCGTCCCTCGCAGGGACACCCGCCTTTGGCCGCACAGGTGTCACCAACAATAATTCCTGCTTCACCCCGTCAAACACAATCACAAGGCGCGGTCGAACCAGAAGCGCCTCGGGCACACCAATTGGGTCAGGCGCTGTCTCGGGCAGTCTCTCGACCCGGCGAACCGTTTCATAGGCGAGGTAGCCAAAGAGGCCTGCCGCAGGAGGTGGCAAGTCACTTGGGAAGTCGAGGGCGCTTTCCGCGATCAAGGTGCGCAAAGCCGCCAGAGGCTCCTCGTGGCAAGGAGTATAGTCCCCGACTTGGCCAGCTTCATCAATTACAGCACTGGCCGCACCAGTTTGATCGACCCGATAGATGAGGTCTGGGTCACAGGCGACGATGGAGTAGCGCCCCCGAGTCTCCCCACCCTCCACACTCTCAAACAAGCAGGAACCCAGTCGGTCTGCGCCTAATTTAGCAATGGCCGAAACGGGTGTCTCTAGATCATCGATCCGTTTGGCACGTAGAGGCGTGCCGCGCCCTTGCAGATAGGAAGCTTCAAACAGCTCAAAACTAGGTTCAATCGATAGCACGTTCGCCTACGGCTGTTTGGCCGGCACGGCGGCTTTGCTGGCGGCGGCGGTTTCTTCGGTATCACCCAAGGCGCGGCCCATCATTTTGGTGAAGAGCTGGGCCTTTGCGCGATCCCGGGCAACCCGTTCTAAGGAGGCAATCAGGTCGCGCTGGACTGAAGCACGAACCGCGGTCTCGGCCTGAACCAAACGATCTGGAACCGTACCTTCATCATCCTTCAAGATGTCGTCGATCCGCACAACGGTGTATTCAACCCCATTGGCGGTTGGCGCTAAGACCAGTTCACCTTTCTTCGCGGCGAACACCGCTTGGCTAAGCGCTTGACCACCTTGGCCGCGCAACAGCGGTTCGGTCTGTTTGGCGACGGGCAATTTATATTTCGCAGCCGCAGCTTCCATGCTGGTCTTTTTGGCGTCTGCCAGAATTTCCTTGGCTTTGGCTTCTGCTCGGGCACGAATATCGCGCCGAATCCATTCAGTTGTGAGTTCATTGAGGATGGCAGCAAATGGCGGTGGTGCGGCAACATTAATCGCATCAATCCGGACCGCGACATAACGATCACCAGGAACTGGGGCCAAGTCCGATGTGTCGCCCTTACCACCTGTGAAAGCATCCTTCAGAACTGTCGGCGCTTCCACAAATTCAGGGGCAGGCTGTCCTGTTGCGGCCAGATTACCATCCGCCATCACGTCTTTGATCTGGACCAGTTGGAAGCCAGCTTTAGCGGCAGCGGCTTCAAGCGTTGCCCCTTCCGTGATCGCCTTATCATAGGCCTCAGTTGCATCGGTCAG
>Ga0247832_1005328_pt1 | contig 15003 bp, 10 predicted proteins | sample LaCruzMarch2015__10_FD_192407 | JGI IMG/M metagenome (GOLD analysis project Ga0247832, IMG submission 192407) | Freshwater microbial communities from meromictic Lake La Cruz, Castile-La Mancha, Spain - LaCruzMarch2015_4m | ecosystem: Environmental > Aquatic > Freshwater > Lake | place: Spain... | reverse complement strand
CACTTTTTTTTTTCCATAAGAAATTCCATAAGAAATTCCATGAGATTTTTCCATGAGATTTTTTTATTGATACTTTTATTTTAAGATTATTTATATTTAAACAATATTTTAATGATAAAAATAATAAATTATAAAATTATTGTATAAAAATCTCATGGAATTTTTTTTATAAAAAAAATCTCATGGAATTTTTTTTTTTCGATTTTTTAAAAACCTTCTAAAAAAAATTAAGAAAAATATGATACCCATTTCAACAATTTTAATTACGATATTTTTATGCATTATTTTTATTTTTTTTAAAATTATAGAAGTAAAAATATAGAAGGCAATAAAATGTCAAAATAAAATTCCAAATTTTTAAAAAATTTACTAAAAAAAAAATTAAGAAAAATATGATACCCATTTCAACAATTTTAATTACGATATTTTTATGCATTTTTTTATTTTTTATTTTAAATATAGAAATAAAAAATATAGAAGAAAAAATATGATTTTTAAAATTTTCTAAAAAAAAATTAAGAAAAATATGATACCCATTTCAACAATTTTAATTACGATATTTTTATGCATTATTTTATTTTTTATTTTAAATATAGAAATAAAAAATATAGAAGAAAAAATATGATTTTTAAAATTTTCTAAAAAAAATTAAGAAAAATATGATACCCATTTCAACAATTTTAATTACGATATTTTTATGCATTATTTTATTTTTTATTTTAAATATAGAAATAAAAAATATAGAAGAAAAAAATATTGATTTTTAAAATTTTCTAAAAAAAATTAAGAAAAATATGATACCCATTTCAACAATTTTAATTACGATATTTTTATGCATTTTTTTATTTTTTATTTTAAATATAGAAATAAAAAATATAGAAGAAAAAAATATTGATTTTTAAAATTTTCTAAAAAAATTAAGAAAAATATGATACCCATTTCAACAATTTTAATTACGATATTTTTATGCATTATTTTAATTTTTGTTTTAAATATAGAAGTTAAAAATATGATACCCATTTTTACAATTTTAATTACGATATTTTTATGCATTATTTTAATTTTTGTTTTAAATATAGAAGTTAAAAATATGATTTCTAGAGTTTCTTAAAAAAATTAAGAAAAAAAGTGATATCCTAGGTAGGAGCTATGCTGCTAGTCAAAAATTAATTTATTTTAATAAATTATTATATTTTTATTAATATTTTAATAATAAAAATATAAGTAAAATAAATAAAATATTATTTTTGACTATAAAAAATGGACCTAGTTAGGCATGGCCAATGCTTGTCAAATTTTAATAAATGATTATAAATGATTATAAATGATTATAAATTATTTTATTGATATTTTAAACAATAAAATAATATGTTAAATAAAAAAAGTTATAAAATTTACCATCTAGTTTCAGACCTATCTTAGGAGCTGTGTTGCTAGTCAAATTTAAATTTATTTAAATAAAATATTATATTTTCATTGTTAAAATATCAATAAAAATATAAGTAAAAATAAATAAAATATAATTTTTGACTAGCAGCACTGGGCCTAACCTATCTTATATAAATTTATTTTTTTCCACCTGATATAGTACAACATTTATTATTTTTTTTTATACCAGAATAAATATTAGATATTTTTCTATTTCCGGTTGAAATATCAATATTAGATATTTTTCTATTATTATTATAAATATTTTTAATTACTTTTTTATATGATTCTGGAATTAGTTTTTTAATATAACTATTTGATATTGTATTAAAGTAATCAATTGTTAATGTTTCACTTCTTTTTATTAATTTATTTTTAATACGATCTATATATTCTTGTAATTCTTTTAATATTATTATTTATTTTATTAAATCTCGTTAAATCTCTTAATGATGTTAATAAATTAGGAACATCTTTTTGTGGTATTCCTAGTAATATAATTTCTTTATTAATTTTACGTGAAATATATTGTAAAGCTAATAATTGTTGATCTATATTCAATAAAATATTTATAATTAATAAAAATAATTTTTTATTTTACACTATTCAATATTAGTGTAAAAATCCTTAAGTGTCTGGCATTGAATATAGATTAGATAAAATTTAAATTAAAATTAGATAAAATTTTAATTTAAAAACTTTTGCTAGGCCTGGCCCTGGATAGAAAATTTATATTTTTTTAGATTCATGTCTTAAAATTTGACCAGTAGGACCAGACCTAACCTTTGCACAATTAAAACGCTGATTTTAATAAATAAAATAATTAAAATAACAATGAATAGTTAGAAGTCTATATTGATTTTTCCATTAGGATGACAATCGGTTAAGCTATATGCAAAATAATTCTTTTTAGCATTACACAATTGGTTATAATAAAATTTTTACTAATTTGTATTATTTTTCTATGTTAATTCAACATTTTAATTGTGCAATGGTGTAAAATTGTATAAATATTTAATTTAATAATATATTATTTTTTATTTACAAATATTTATTTACAAATATTTACAAATATTTACAAATATTTATTTTTAATATATATTCCTTCTTTTGTATTTTTATTAATCCATTCTGTTTCTACTAATTTATTTAGATCTATATTATTTTTAATAAATCCTAATGTATTAAATGCAACTATTTCATCATAATTATCACAATAAAATTTTAATTCACTAAATGTATTTTCTTTATAATTAACATCAGAACCAATGTAATCAACACCATGAAAAAAAGTGTAATTTTCTATTTTTTTTAAATATTCTTGTTTAATATAATACTTTCCATGTGCTATTTTAATATTATTATTATATGTTCTAACTTCTGAAGAATGTAAATGAATAATCATTATTTCAAAACATGGATTATATAATTTATATCCATTATCAACAAAATTATTTATTATATTATCATCTGAACCAGCAATATTTTGATAATGTTCTAAATTTTTTAGAATATTTTTATCAATATATTTTGGATAAAATATAAATGCATCGTGAGACCCATAGCCATAAACTTCACATTTTAAATTACTTTCATGTCTTGATAAACAATATATACTATTATTTAATTGATTAAGTATATCAACATCACAACTATGTAAATATATATCACTATTTGATATCATACATATTTTATTACTTAGATTATCAATACAATATTCAAACATTTCAGAATATAATGGTTGTTTACCAACACTAATAATATGTAATTTATTATTAACATTTAATTCTATTGCTTTATTTAATGAAATTATATCGTCTACATACAAATAAATTTTAGAAATATATTTACAATTTAAATTTTTAATTAAACAATCTACTAATTCATTATTTCTTTGATTAATTTTTTCACCATCTTTATGAATTATATAAAAAGATGTAATCAAATTAATTTTTAAATTTTTATTAATCTCATTTTTTAATATATCTATATGATATTGTGATCTTGAATCATCGTGATAGACATATTCTCCAACAAATTTATATTCATTACAATAATTAATTGGAAAATTAATACAATCATCTTCATATAAATTAAAAGAACAATGTTTCAATGAATTATTTTTAATTAAAGGATATATTGTTTCAGATAAAAAATCTTGATCATATTGTTTATCTAATGTATTTAATAAATTTAAAATTAAATTTTTCCAATTTTGTATATCATTATTTTTTTTTGTTCCAAACATCCCACCTTGAATTAAAGATCCGTGATGTGGATGATCTCTCATAATATGAAATAATTTATTTGAATTTAACCATTCATCAACAGCTAATTTTTCTCTTAAGAGAATTCTAGTATCTGTATCTCTTGACATCATTATTTCTACTTCAGGTTCATCAATTGCTTCAAATCTCCACATCATTGGTTTACAATTAGGTAAAATTCCACTTTTTAATATAATTTTACTATTATCAAAATTTGATATTTCATCTATTATATTTTTAGGAACTGTTTCTACATGGATATAAACCCAACATTCAAAATCCGGATAAAATATTTTTGCTAATTCTAAATTTTTAATAGTACCTATTGTATATATTTCATTATTCCCCCATAAACTAAATGTTATAACTTTTTTCATTATAAAATTATTTTTATAAATATTAGATGATATTTTTTCATCAAAATAATATATATTACCATATTCTTCATATATTTTATTAAAAAAATCTTCATTTTCGCCTATTATTAAATTTTCATCATATCTTATAATTTTACATAATTCTAATTTTATAATAATATTACTATAATGTATATTATTATATATAGAATTATTATATAATATTATTTTATTATTATCTAATATATATTTTTCATTTATATTTAGATATTCGTTATAATTAGCATAATTATGAACAAACATATTTATATTAATATTTAATAAATAGTATAAAAAATATTCTATTTTTTTACTGTGTATAATATTATTCGAATCACAAAACATTATATAATCTGGTTTTGTATTATTAATACAGTAATCAATACCTCTATTTCTATTTTGAGAAAGATTTTGTTCTTTATCTACATAATCTATAAAAATATTTAAATCTAAATTTAATTTATTTATTTGATTTTCTAAATATTTTTTTTCATAAAAATTTGTTTCAGATATACATATTATTATATTATTTGGATTTATAGTTTGATATGATAAATTTTTAATACATTCTAGTATATAATTAAAATTTTTTGAATGAGATAGTATTATTACATCTATTTTTATAGACATATAATTAATTATTATTAATTATATTTTAAGTATAAAATTTTTATATTTAATTCAGTGTAATATGCAATTTTATAAAATAATTATATTTAAAATATAATTTATAATATAATTTGAAATATGGAATCTGTATTATATAAAGAAAGATGTTTAGGTTATTCTAAAAATAATAATAAATGTAGAGCAATTATTAAAAATAATAATAAATTTTTTTGTTGTAAAAACCATGAACCATTAAATAATGATATATTAATAAATGGATGTTTTATTTGTATGGAAAAAATAATAGATAGAAAAGATATTTTATTTTTAAAATGTAATCATATGTTACATAAACCATGTTATAATGATTGGTTAAAATATTCAACTTATAAAGATTTAATTTGTATGATATGTAGAAAAGAAATTAATAAAAATAAAAAAAAAAAAAAAAAAAAAAAAACCAAAAAAAAATATAAAATTACTATCACCTGAAGAAAATAATAAAATAAAAGATATTGAAAATATTTATTTTAAAAATAATATTTAAAGTCATATATAATAAAATATAATATAAATGGAAGATATAAAAAATAATTTAAATATTATAAACTTTAATTTAAAAAATACTTGGATATTATGGTTTCATAAAGTTAACGATAATAATTGGACGTTAGAAAGTTATTCAAAAGTTTTTGAAATAAAAACTTATTATGATTTATTATTTATTTTAAAAGAAATTGATAATGTCACATCAGGTATGTTTTTTTTAATGAAAGAAGGTATTATACCTATATTTGAAGATATTAATAATATTAATGGTGGTTATTGGTCTTTAAGAATTACAAAAAAAGATTCATATAATATTTGGGAAAAAATAATTTTTCAATTATGTATTGATAATATAACAACTGACGAAAAATATGAAAATAAAATTAATGGATTTTCAATAAGTCCAAAAATTAATAATTGTATTTTTAAAATATGGAATTCAAATTTTAAAGAAATGAAGACATGTTATTTAAAAAAAAATTTAGATTTTATTAATTTTGATGAATTATTTTATTTAGAACATAAAGGAAATTAAGTTATTTAATTATTTTTATAAAAAAATTGATGGTATTATTTATTAATATTTTTATTTTATTAAAATAAAAATATTTAAAAAAGAGACATTAATAAGAGAAAATGTTTGATTTTGGTTTAATTATCATTATAGTTCAACTTACAGTTGTTTTAGGAATAATTCGACGAAATAGATATACTTAATGTATTATAATTACACTTTTTTCACATTTTAAATACTGATAATTTAATATAAAATTGATTATTTAATATTTAATATAAAATTAATTATTATAAGGATATAATAAAAATGGAATTAAATGAACTTGTCTCAAAAGTTAAACAAAACAATAATTGGAAAAGCGAAAGCAGAATTATCGGAGAAGCATGTGAAGAATATATAAAAAATAAAATGAAATATATTAGATGTAATAACAATTTTGAAAAATATAAAATAAATGAAAAATCAAAAGACTTAATTTGTATAAATTGTAATCAAAAATACCAAATAAAAGCAAAAAGTGTTACTCATAAACAAGTTAATAATATTAAATGCAAAAGACAATTGGAGGAGACTATTTAACAACATTAAATAATATTAGGTGATGTTACATAAATCAATAAATTATTGATAAATATTTTTTGTTATTTTATTAAAACATCAGCTAAAAATAAAAATTTGTTTTTTATTTTTATAATAAATTAAGATTAAATTTATATATATTGTTTTATTATTGTTAAGAAAATTATTAGTTATTAATATTTCAAAAATATTGTAAAAATATAAAGAAAATATTTATTGATTAATTATTTATTTATTAAAAAAATATTCAATAAAGTTTAAAAAATCAATAAAATTACTTAAAAATAAAAAACAAATTTTAAATTTTAATTGATATTTTTATAAAATAATATTTTAAATTAATCAATGATTTATTGTATAGTGATTTATGTAACAGCACCTTAATGAAAAAATAGATTACTTAATTATTTTATATGAAAAACAATCTTATACAATACTAAATATTTTATACATAACAAATGAAAATATAAATTCTAATTGTATTATACCAAGAAATCCATTATCTTCAACTGCTAAACGAGCAGGATGGAAAGGATGTAATATATTATTTGATAATATACAAATAATAAATATAAAATTTGCATTTGAAATTTAAAAAGGTATAAAATACCTAAAATATCAAAAAACTAAATATATTTTATTATAATTTATAAAAATTAATGTTAATTAAGTATAAATCTAATATTGAAAAATATTCTGATATTTTTCAATATTAGATTCAAGTAATTTTATTGAAAATTAAATTACTGTTTTTGATTTATCTCAATGAAACAATATATCTTTAGTAATATTAAAAATAGTGATTTTATTCCTCTTATGAAGAATTATAATTCATACGTTTAAATAAAATTAATTATTGATGAACTTATATTACATAGTCAGTATAATTATAAGTTATATGAAATTAATAAAAAAGTAAAAATATGTCATAAATGGTCAGAACAAAATATAAAATTTGATAAATTAAAATTATAGAAGAATATCATTATAATAATAAAAATTGTGAATATAGAAGTTAAAAATAGTAATTTTTAATACATATTATAAATAGACATATAATTATCACTTTTAGTATCATTTGAATTAATTGTAAAGTATTCATCATAGAAATTATTAGGCATTTTAGATATATCTAAATCAGTTAATTTGTTTTTATTTTTAATTAATCTACTCATATCTGATATGTGACGATTTAATAATTTATGTAATATTTTAATACTATCATTGAATTTAACATATGTAATCTGTGTAAAAGGTAAATTATAAATAACAGAGTTTAATTCATTTAATGCTTTTTTTGTTTCTTCTATTGCCATTGAATAATTTAAATATTCTTTATCTAATCCTATTTTCATTTGATATTCAATACCAATTACATTATTACTATGTAATATAGAATTAATATATGATGAAATATTATATTGAGAATATTCTCTTATATTATAATAAAATTCAACTATTGATGGATTTAAATATAAATATGATTTATTATTATATGGTTTAATAATATTATTTTGATTAGCGTAATCCCATTCTTTATTATAAATTAGTTTATTTAAAAAATTTAATTGATTTTTTTTTGTTTGAGTATATTGTATAAATTGAGTATAATCTTTTTTTATTAATATATAAATTAAAATAATACATAATAAAAATGTAAAAATTTCATTTAATCTTATATTTAATTTATTTATTATAGAATATATAATAAATACTAAAAATATATATATAATATAATTATATTTTGGTATTTTATATAAAATATCATATATATTTATATTATAATAATCAATATTATCAAAATAATTATTTATATTTTTAGTAGATTGATTTATTTTATCATATATATTTGTAAAAATAATATCTCCCATTAATTTAGAATTATATTTTTTTTTAAATTAATATTTTTTATCTAAGTTTAAAATATATATGAAAATTTTTTTACAAAAAAGTGTTAGTTATTATAAAAATAATAAAGGTCAAAAAACTAGTTTTAGTATAATTAAAGGCAATGATACAAAAATAAATAAGATAAAAGGTGTATCAATTGGTAGTGATAGTTCCAAATTTAATTTAAAACATACTAGACTTATTCCAAATTATGTCAAAAAAAAAATTTATCTTAAAGAAAATAAATTTAGTTTAAATAAATCAGATGTTTTAGAATTATTAAGTGATTCTTATATTAAAAAAAATAAAGAAAATAAAGGAAACAAAATGATTGAAATAAAACCTAAAAATAAAAAATCTTTAAATATATCTAAAATAGATAATTTTAAACCAGTTAAATCAGAATCTAGACCAGTTGAACCTATACCAAATAGATTTGGATCTAAACCAGTTGAAGTTAAACCAGTTAGATTTGGATCTAAACCAGTTGAATTTAAACCAGTTAAATCAGAATCTAGACCAGTTGAAGTTAAACCGGTTAGATTTGGATCTAGGCCAGTTGAATCTAGTACAGTTCGTTTAGAACCTAAACCAGTTAAATCTAAATTAGATAAACCTAAACCAGTTAAATCTAAACTAGATAAACCTAAACCAGTTAAATCTAAACTAGATAAATCTAAACCTGTTAAATCTAAACAAGTTAAACCTAAACTAGATAAACCTAAATCAGTTAAATCTAAAATAGATAAACCTTAAGAAAATAAAAGTATAAAGATTAAGTTATACAAATATTTTTAGAAGTTAATATAAATAAACTATTTTATAATTTTACACATTTGAACACAACAGAAGTAACTTTAAGGTTTTTATAAAACATATAAAAACATTATTTATAGATTTAAATAATTTTATAATAATTTATAAAAAATAAGGTTTATAAAATAAATATATTGCAATACTATAAACAATATTATAATTAATAAATTTTTTATACTATTATTGTTAATAACTATATTTTCTTATTGAAGCTTTTGCATAATTCAGTTACCAATAAAATATTGGTAACTATTTTTTTGTTATTTTTAATATATTATTATTGTTAAGATAATATTAACTACTAATAATTAATATTTTCTAAATATTGTTAAAAAATTTAAAAATAAATAAAAACAAAATTTTATAAAATAATATTTTTAGCATATTCAATGATTTATTGTATAGTAAATTATGCAACATCCACATTTTATTTATGTTAATAATTAAAATATTATAAATATAATTTGTCTAGAAGCATTGGACCTAATTTAGATATATTAATTTTAGACTTTGATCTGGATGGAAAAAATTATATTTTTATTGTTTATAATATAAATATAATATTTTATAATAATTTCTTAAAATCTTACTAGCAGAACCAGCTCTAATTAATTTCTAAACTTTATTTTTGATAAAATTATTTTACACCTTTGTACAATTAAAACGCTGATAAAAAATGATTATAACCTATCATGTAATGGGTAAAAAGAATTATTTTGTATATAGTTTAACCGATTATAATTATAATAATTCAAACCTCTAATGAACAAATTAATATAGGAGCTGTTGTATAATTCATCTATCAATGTTTTATTGTTAAATATTTTTGTTAAATATTTTTTGTTAATTTATATATACTTTAAATATATTGTATTATTGTTAAGATAATATTAACTACTAATAATTAATATTTTAAAAAATTTAAAAATATTTATTGGTTAATTATTTTTTTATAATAAATAAAATTATATTTTAACTTATTCAATGATTTATTGTGTAATGAAATATGCAACAACCCTATAGACTTTTTTATTATTAAAATTGGTGTTTTAATTGTAACGCCAGTAACTTAAGGATTTAAGTATTTTTATATAATTATATTTTTTATATAAATAATTAACAATAATATTGTATAAAACCTTAAGTTACTGGCGTTTGTTTTAATTGTAACACCAGTAACTTAAGGATTTAAGTATTTTAAAATATTTAAATGGAAAATAAATAATTTATTAAATAAAATTTGATATAAAATTTTATTATAAATATATATATTGTAAATATGAAAATTATATCAATAGTAAATTTAGTTAATCATTTATTTTTTTATGTTATAAAAACAAGTAAAGATTATAATATTGATGAATCTCATGCATTAAAACACAGTATTGATGTTTATAGATTTGCAAATAAAATTTATAATAGTGAAGTTAAATATAATCCTTATTTAAAAGAACAACAAAAAATTATTATTACATCTGCTATTTTACATGATATGTGTGACAAAAAATATATTAATGAACAAGTTGGTATAAATATGATAAAAGATTATTGTAAAGATTATATATCTGAAGATGAAATAAATATTATTGAAACTATTATACTAACAATGTCATATTCTAAAGTAAAAAAAAATGGTTATCCTGAATTAAATGATTATGAATTAGCATATCATATAGTAAGAGAAGCAGATTTATTAGCAGCATATGATATTGATAGAACAATAATCTATTCAATGTATAAAGAAAACCTAAATTACCATGATGCAATAAAAAGAACAATTGAATTATTTAAAAATCGTGTTTTACAATATAGAAATGATAATTTATTTATAACGAACTTTTCAGAAAAAGAATCTCTAATACTACATAAAAAAGCTGTTAATGATTTAATAGACTTAAATAAAAAAATTGAAAAATAAATATTACTAATAAATAACATATAATTAATACACAATTTAAAAAATAACGAATTATGAGTGAAATATCAAGTATTGGAATCGAATCAGAATCTAAGTCAGTTAATTGGAAGAGTATTACCTCTAAACCAATAACTGACCCAGTTATTACAGCATTATTTTCAGAAGCGGAAGAATTATTTATTAATCATCCTAAAGAAGTTTTATCTCAAACAAATAGACCATTAAATGGTTTTATTGAATCTTTTAATAATTTCTTAAAGAAGAACAAAATAAAATTTTCTTTTACTGTACCTATTATAGTAGAAGAAAAATCTTCTTCTAAAAAGAAGACATTAAGCAAAAAAGATGCTATTTTACAACAGTCGAAAGAAGCTAATTTTAAGAAAGAAATCGATGTTTTTTTGTCATCTCTGGATATTAGAAATAATTATCCTACGTTAATGAAAAAATCAATAGAATCTTTTTTAAACATTCTAAATTGGGCAGTTTATTTACTAACTAACAAGAAAAAGACGATTGACTTATCAATCTATTTAGATTGTTCTATTAGTTTATATAGAGCAATAGAAGATTCATCATTCTTAACAGAAGCTTTAATAAGAGAATCATTAGATGTATTAGGTAAACTTCAAGAAATAATTTCTTCTAGAAAGCCTACACAATCTTCAATGTTCGATTTTATTTTAAATAATCAGATATTTATATTGGATTCATTTTGGGATAAAGGAAAACCTAAATCAGTTTCTCTTTATGAGAAGCAAAAAGAGATTATTTCATTAATTTCTTCTAACTTAAATTCTAAGAAATTTATTTTTTTCGAGATGCCACCGGCAAATGGAAAAACAGTTATTTCTGGTATAATTGCTAAAGTGATTGCACACAAGAATAAAGAAAATTTGAAATCTATACCTCAGTATAAAAAGAAAATTCTTCTGTATATTTGTTACAATTCACTTGTTAGAAACCAAGTAATGACATTATGCACTACGCATAATGTCGATATTAAAGCTTGGATTGCTGCAACATATCCCGATAAAGAAAATGGTGTAGTAAAAACTTTTTTAAAACCGTATAAATCATGCTATCCTGATTGGGGTAGAAGAAATTTGCGGACAAAACATGAAGAAAAAGTTTATAGATCAACAGGTTGGAAGAAATATAGTGAAAATATCAGTGATCAATGGGAATATTATATCAATGATACTAGACCAATATCATCTCAAAATCGAGAAGTTGAAGATTACTTGAATGCTGAAAATACTCCAGAAATGATTATTTCTGATTTAGAGTCAGCTTACACGTTACTTTCTGAATTTCCTGATACTTTTGTAACATATTTTGATGAAGCATTTGCTGCATCAGAATTAGACGTTACAGCAAGAATTATGAGTGTTATGGGACTTAGTGTTTTAGTTTCAGCTACATTAGCGAAACCAGAAGAAATTCCAATTGTTATTAATGATTTTAAAAGTAGACACAATATTGAAGATGATTCTTTTATACATATTATTAAATCAGATATACAGCATATTAGTGCTACATTTATTGATTCAACTGGTCATATATATGCACCGCATTACAGTGTTGAAAATGCTGATTTATTAGTAGATTTTATCACAAATTTGGAAAAAACTCCTCTTATTAAAAGAGGATACTCTCCAGATGTGGTATTTGATATGTCTGTTAAGATCGATGATCATTTACCTCTAGAACTAAAATTTAGCAATGTATTTAAGTATTTTGGTGAAATAACACACACAAGTTTACGAGATTATGCAGTAAGTATGTTAAGACATATTTCTGATACTGGTAACAATAATTTGTATCAAACTTTGATAGCAGAACGTCGTTTAAAAATCCAAGATATGGATGTGAATTCTATTTTTACAAATAGTTCCATCCATTATCATGGTAATAGAACGTTACATGTTGCCACATCTCAAACTTTTGATGAACATGTCGAATCAATATCAAGTGATTTCTTAAGTGGATCTCCTAGATTATCTAGTGTTTTTTCAAAATATGAACGAGAATATGAAACGATTAAGTCTCAAATTGCATCCTTACAAAGGAATGGTAATAAAGATTCTGAAAGTGAAATAATCCAATTAGAAAGTGATTTATCCAATATTAAGTTGGAATGGCCGAGAGAATTTATTATGAACTCGTTACAACACGCGTCTAAATTTGGTAATTCTAAAATAGTCTCTCCTACAACTGAGACTTTTAGTTCTTCTAAAGAAGATATAAGTTTATTAGACGATAGAAGATCTAAACTGTTTTTATCAGGAATTGGTGCATACCAGCCTGAAAAGTTCAGTGATCTTGAATTAGATTTATTCTTAAAATACAAAGATAAGTTTAAGTTTATTTTATCTTCACCATCTATAGTATATGGAACAAATATTAGTCTTTCTATGATTGACATTGATCGTTCTTTTTTACAAGATAGTAGTAAAACTACACTATACCAATTAATAGGAAGAGCCGGAAGAAAAGGACGCAGTTCATCTGCTGAAGTTATTTTCAGAGATCAAGAAATGATTGATATGATATTTAGATATGATCTTCAAAATATTGAAGCAGTGAATGTTGAACAAAATTACCAAAGAATATTAGCTAAAAAAAATGCTCTATTAACTACAAGTGAACCATAGATTTCTATGATAACCTCTTAAGCATTTATAATTATTATAACAATATATTAATAAAATTTTAATATATTGTATAATATTATTGTTTATTTATAAAACATTATAAAGAGAATTTACTAATATATCTCTATCTATAGATCCAGAATATTGTACAAGATTATTAAAATATAATAAATACTAATATTATGATTAAATATACGTTGTTTTTTACTTTTTGAAACATATTCTACACCGGATATTATAGAAAAAAATATATAAGTGTTTCATTATACAATAAGTTAAAATATTATTTTATAAAATTATTAAAAAATAAAAATATCTTAAGTATATTTTTATTTATTTCGTTAAAATACCAATGCCATAAACTTAAAGATTTACATATTTAAATTTTATAGAAAAATACTTTAATCATAGGCATGGCCCTGGATGGCAAATTTCATAACTTTTATTATTTAATATATTATTTTATTGATATTTTTAACAATAAAATAATATAATTTATAATAATTTCTTAAAATTTGCCATCCAGGGCCAGGCCTAAAACTAGATGAACCAAAAAATTTAATAAAATTGAAAGAGTTTAAATAATTCAATAAATAAAAGAAAAACATTATAAAAATATTTTATTCTTATAAAATTAAGTCATATATCAACTAAACATAAAAAATCTAAAATTTATAAAAAATAGACTGGTATTTAAAATAAGCACTGTTCTAAATTATATAAAAATAATTTTTAAATATAATTTTATTACTATAATTAAAAAGAGACGCTTATTTTACAAAAAAAATTTCTTAATATTTATATAATGAAAAAATTTAGTATTAAGAGTTTAAAAGTTATTATAAATAAAGAAAAAATAGAAATATGTATATTAGAAAGTAAAAATGAGAAATATATATTATATTCTTCTTTAAATATAATAGAAAATATAAATAAAGATATTTTTTCTAAATTTGAATTCAGTGAAAATATTCAAATTACTCCTAAAAAAAAATATAACGATTTAAATTTTAATATTATTAATAATAACAATTTATATATTTTAAAATGGAATAATAATGATGTATATTTTTTAAAGAATAATAATAATATAATTGTTGATAATCATTTGAGTTTAATATTAATTAATAGTGATATATTAAATATAGAAAAAAATAATTCTGATATTGTAAATAATATATTAGAAAAAAACAAGAAAGATATAAAAATAATTAAATTAAATGATAAAATAAATCAAGAAAATATTTTAGAATCTATACAAGAGCCTGTACAAGAGCCTGTACAAGAGCCTGTACAAGAGCCTGTACAAGAGCCTGTACAAGAGCCTGTACAAGAGCCTGTACAAGAGCCTGTACAAGAGCCTGTACAAGAGACTGTA
>Ga0247832_1005323_pt1 | contig 15012 bp, 10 predicted proteins | sample LaCruzMarch2015__10_FD_192407 | JGI IMG/M metagenome (GOLD analysis project Ga0247832, IMG submission 192407) | Freshwater microbial communities from meromictic Lake La Cruz, Castile-La Mancha, Spain - LaCruzMarch2015_4m | ecosystem: Environmental > Aquatic > Freshwater > Lake | place: Spain... | reverse complement strand
CAGTGCCAGGTGTAACAGTTAAATTGTATGACAATAATACAAACACTGTATTGCAAGTAACTACCACGAACTCAGAAGGAAACTACTTATTCTGTGGTTTAACCAATGGTTCAACATACAGTGTAGGATTTGAAAATATACCAGCAGGATTTGTATTTACATCACAAACAGGCGCATTAAATGTCCCTGACAACAGCGATGCAAATCCAGCAACTGGACGAACAAGCACAGTAACTTTGGGAGCAAGCAATGACTTAACCTTGGATGCAGGTATCTATAGTGCTACAACCGCAGTCGTAGGTAACTATGTGTGGTACGACGAAGATGCAGATGGTATTCAAGATCCAACAGAAGCACCAATACCAGGTGTGTTAGTAACATTGTATGACAATACCAACACGCAAGTAGCAAGTGCAGTAACCGATGCGAATGGAGGATATTTATTTACCAATGTGACACCAGGCACTTACACAATAGGTTTTGAAGGTTACCCAAGTACATTGGTACCTACAACAAAAGGAGGCAATGCAAATGCAGATGATGATAGCAATGTAGATCCTATAACAGGACGTACCGATGCATTTACCGTAACAGCAGGAAGCAGTAACTTAACATTAGATGCTGGCTACAAAGCCAACCCTATAGCTGGCCTTGGCAACTATGTATGGCATGATGTTAATGAAAACGGATTACAAGATGCAAGTGAGCCAGCTATCTCTGGAGTTATAGTAACATTGTATGGTGCTGATGGAATCACGGTGAGAGCAACTGCAATCACGGATGGCAATGGTGCTTATTCATTCCCTAATTTAACTGCAGGCAATTATGTTGTTGGCTTCGCAGCACCTGTTGGTTTCACACGCACACAAGTTGTAGGTGTAATCAACGATGTTTTAAACAGCGATATCAATGCGAGCAATAAAACAAATGTGATCACCTTAGTTGCGGGTTCTTACAATCCAAATATCGATGCCGGATACTACATAGGATTCCCATTACCAGCAAAAGAATTGACAGCAACCTTAGCGATCATCAAAGCCAATAATGCATGCGAAGTGAATTGGTATACCAAAGACGAATCAAATACAAAAACATTTGATATTGAAAGAAGTATAGATGGTACAACTTTCACTAAATTAGGAGAGACTGATGCCAATGTAAAAACAGAAGGTCGTACAAACTATGTATACAACGACAATATTGAATCAGTAAAAGCAGCAAACATTATTTACTATCGAATCAAATTAAATGACATCGATGGCAAGTATAGTTTCTCCAATACGATAAGTGTACGTCCGCTATCATTCACATCAGAGAGTGTAACGATTTATCCATCACCATTCACCGATCGCATCTCGATAGGATATTTAGCAACAGAAAATAGTGATATCCAAATTGAAATAACGGACGCATCTGGTAGAGTGATACTCAAACAAATCAATGAAGTTGTAGAAGGTCAAAATACAATAAACCTAACTTCGTTAGACAAATTGAGCAGTGGAATGTATACTGTCAAAATCCGTGACATCAATAACGGTGAAACGTTTATTCGAAATGTGGTAAAATAAAGATATCAATGGCAAAGAGTAATAATAAAGTTATGTGTATTAGCTACCCAGATAAATGTAGTTCATGATTGTTTTTAAATTAATTTAAAGTACAAAACATTTATTAAAGAAGATAGAGCATATTTAACCATGTTGTTTAAAACATAAAAGCATATAAAAGAAATAACCTACACTACAATTGAACAAACTGCTCCATTAGATATTCTATTGGAGTGGTTTTTAATTTTCTAAATGCTTAAAATTTATCATGGTCATAAATATTTATATAAATAACATTTAAAATATAGAAAGCATGTATAAGAATTTAAGATGGAGAACACTTCCATACACAAATGGGTTTTATCAGATTTCAGATCAAGGAGAGGTGCGTAAGATTAGTAAGTTTGCAAATACCTATAGCATACAGTCTATCTGCATGCCTAAGTATTCTGTTTTAGAATTTGAACGTAAACAATACATCTATTCTGATACGCAATTTGAATGTCCAGTTATTAGATATAGGTCAGAATTTGGGTTAGAGCAAAAAGCGATATCTACATTAATGTATGAAGCATTTCATGGTATATATCACTTGACAAATGAAAGTATAATTCATTTAGATGGAAATGAATTTAACAATGAATTGAAAAATTTAATCCTTGCTACTAAAAGTGATCGTATGCGTTATATGTTATCTTTAAAACGTAAAGATGCATACAGCTATATACCTATAGTTCAACCAGATGGAAGCAAAGGTTATACAAAAACCATTACCAAAGTTCCTTTGAGTCTTTATAATTTAGAAGGTAATTTGATAAAAATATTTCCGGGTATTGTTCAAGCATGTAAAGAACTTGAACTAGATAGAAATCAAGTTTATAAAGTTCTACATGGATTGAAAGGACATGAAATTAGTGGCTTTCTGTTTAAATTAGGTTATGGACCAGCCGTATTGGACACGCATTTAATTGAAAAGAAAAAAATTGTATTGTTTAATTCATCTTCGGCATTAAGTAGTAGATTGGTTTTTCAATACTCAGTTTCAGGTAAATTAATGAGTGTTTTTAATAATTTAATCGAGGCTTCTGAAAAGAATAAAGTGCCATTAGAAAATTTGCAGTCCGCTATTAATAATACTTTTAAATTAAATAATAGCATTTGGTTATATGGGTAGATTTAAGCTTGGTATTAAAGTTTGTTTTTACTTTATAGAAATTCTATTCTATCCTTTTCTTTGAAATTCTCAATTTCAAAATCTAAATTATTTACTTTTTATAACCTTTCTTTGAAATCTGAAATCCCGAACCAATATCGAAGTATTTATTATACTTAATTTAACCAATGTTAATATTTTCAATTTATGATATTCAAATTTAATAATATTTTCTAGACCTAAAAAAATCATTTACGCTACTTAATAAATAATTACTGCTAAGCGGTTTGCAAAACCGCCGATATGGGTTCGACATTTCAAATGCCGAACAGCATAATGGTGTTTCAAAGTTTTTCTGTTTTTAAAAAAATAAATCATTTTGCTTGTATTTCATCAGCATAATATAGCTTGTGTTCCCAAAATATAGCCTCGATCCGAGTGGATAGCTTCTTGTCCTTCAAGACAAGAACTAGGAACGGGGATCGAGCAGTAGCTGAAGTATGCCTATTGCTCTAGCTCCAAAAAATTAAAACTTTCACGTTTATTCAATTTTCATCAATATCCATTTTTGCTCTACATTGTTGTATCCAAATTGGTAAAGCGACTCTGGGCGTTCGGTTTGAGCTGCTAAGTTGAAACTAAAATCAAGGCCATAAATCATCAAATTCCCGTATTGGTCGTAGCGTATTCTGCGCGCTTTGTCCATACCTCGAGGTCCAAGTCCATCCAAGCTTAACGCAACAGTTTCTTTGCCTTTGAAATGTCCTTTTTTGTCGAGCTCAATTTTATATACTACAGAGGAACGTGCATGGCCAAAATACAAGTTTTTTTGTCCGGTATTGCCACCTACAAAAAGCCCCATGGCATCTAAGCCTTTGTGTTGATCTACAATTTTTCCTGTGGCTACATCGATGGCGTAGATGACACCTGCTTCTTGGTCGGGTATGCTACCGCCTACGCTAGATGCATAAAGTATTTTGCCATGGCAATCGTAAAACAAACCCAGTACACCAAATGGGATAACACCTTGGCTAGAATCAATTTTAGGCAATTGGCAAAACATATTCATTTTACCCGTTTGATGATCGATTTTGTATATCCGATTGATGGTAGATAAAGTATGTTCTAAGGTATTGACAAAGGGGATAGGTGCGCTGTATGCATTGCCGTTTTCGTCGGTCGTAATGGTACCCATATGGCCAAACGAAGCCCAACTCGAATCTTGGTATTTGCGTATCGTAGTATCGCCTTGTCGGCTAGGCAATTGGATGAGTTCGATGCCAATAGTTTTTGCATTGGAACTGGAAAAGGCCGATTTGTTGGGATCAAAACCTATAGACTGTATAAATGCTGCTGGCTTGCGACACGATACTTGGCCAATGCTTTTGATTTCATCTTCAGTCATTTTTTCTTCGCAAGCATTCAATAGGAAAAGTCCAGTGAGTAGCAAAAGTGATCTATTTTTTTTCATCCTGATTATTTTTTTGAAATGGGAACAAACATCGGTCCTGCCATGCATGGATAGACATGGGTTTTATACACCCCTTTGTCTAAATAGCTATCAGCCCAGCAATATTCTTTTCCTTTGGTATCATCATTTTTCATTTGTGCCACATACCATATTACAAGTCCTGTATTTGAAATTTGTTCCGGTGAAGGTTCTATGAATTTTTCTGGACCTTGTTTGTAATCGGTATTACAGCAGGGTCCTATACTGACCAAATCATTGTCGCCTTCGTCTTTGTCTGTATGTTGTTTGGTCACATACATATAAGCAAAATCTCCTCGACTGCCATCGCTAAATTGGCCTCGATTCGGTTCGATATAAAAGCCTTGTTGTTTATTGTCGGAAATTTTATACAAATAGCCTTCGGAGGTATAAGTGTCTTGTTCGGTTTGTAGTTTCCATTGTTCGAATTGCCAAGGCATCCAGTTCGATGATGCATAATCATAAAATGAATTTTCATTGCCACTCATCGCTATTCGAAATACTGGACGGTAGGTTCCATTGTTGCCACAGCCTCTACCCAAACTTGCACCTGCTACTCGAAAGCGTCCGTCGGTATAAAATTCGTAGCGTTGCATATAATTGTAATTGCAAGGCATAGGCCATTGTTCGCTACTAAAATATTGTTCTAAAGCAAATCCGACTGCAACGCCATTTTGCATAATGCTACTTACCCGAGGATCGCTAACAGCTACAACTGCAGCCTGACTAAATTCGGGACATCCTACAGCATCGCTGTAGCCAAAGCCATCGGTATTGCTATAGCTTACATGCCAATCGACAATTTTAGCATTGTTTATGATCAATTGATTTTTGTATTTGACTTCTGAAATGCGCAAACCATCGCTTGTGGTGATGACGTAATTCATTTCCCAATTGTCTTTTTTTAAGTTGGTCACTTCTTTGCAATAGCATTCCATGATTTTGTCAAACTTCAACTTGCGTTCGCTGATACGAGGTGTCGCTTTGTTTTCAGTACCTGTATTGGTCCATCGAATACCGACAACTTTATAGTCTGTTAGGTCTACAATAACCCACAATGCTTTGTCGTCAATTGTAAATGTAGGTGCAACACAGAGGTGCAAACTGCGCTCGCATTTGGTATTGTTTAAAGCCGTGCGCGTGTTGGCCATCAAGGCATCTTGTTCGCCGGGCTTATAGCCCAAAGTAGCTATGACGTCGGGATGATTAATGGCTATTTGTATGGCAAGGTCTTTTAAGTGACGTGGTATTTCTGGTTGTGTTTGGAGTATTTCATTGACTTGTACGACTGATTTCGATACGATATTTACCATAGCAGTCGTAGTGACGTTTAAGGCGTAATTGTACAATTCTACTTTATAAATAGTATTGGCTGCAGTGCCAGCAGGTACTTCTTGAGGTCGTGCTACATAGCAGTTGAAAATTTCATTGCGAAAGGCTGTCTTTGATTTGGGGTCAAACAATTTTGCAGTAAAACGCTTGTCCTGCAATGCTAAATCCTGAGCAAGTTGTTGTTCGGCGGTGCTATTGGGTAGTAGGAGTACTGGTGTAGGCTGCGACAAGGTGGTTTGTATGAGTTCCATCCGTTTTGACAACAATGGAAATAAAACTGAATTTGAATCAGCAAAGACTAAGGATGCTTTAGCTTGTTTTTTCTCGTCATTTAAGTTTGAGCTAGATGGTTTGTCCAAATCGCAAGCATGCAATGCCAGTACAAAAAAACAGTAAAAAAATAGTTTGTATCCTTTCATAAAACGCCAACGCATTAGTGCCGTAAAAGTACATCTTTTAACGAATTCTAAAAGGGTTTAAAAAATGTTCTTGACTTAGATAGGATGTATCCGTAAGAGTGTGCAAAAAGGCCAGCAAAGACTGCTTGTCATAAGCACTCAATTCAAAACCATGTATCAAAGGGTGTTTGGTGGAGTTTGTTTGGCTATGGTTTGTACTATTTGATAAAGCGGGCATGCGACCGCCGTTTTTGTAAATATCTAATACGTCCGATAAGGATGCAACACTGCCATCGTGCATATAAGGTGCCGTCAAACCACAATTGCGTAGGGATGGAATTTTAAACTTTCCAAGGTCTTGTAGTTGTTGTGTAGATTCATAGATTCCCACATCTTGTGACGAATCGCTTACGAATTTCGAATAGTCGTATAATCCAATATTGACAAATATTTCATCTTGATTCTTATTGGAAGTTGCTAATGTAAAGCTAGGTTCTAGATGACATTTGGAACAGGATAAAGCATCGCTGCGAAAAAGGGTTAAGCCATGTTTTTCGGCAGATGAAAAAAGGGTAGTATCACCTTGTATAAATTTGTCATATTTCGATTGTGTTGATACCAAAGTTTGTAAGTAAGCCACTAGGGCAATTTCTATGCGTTGCATGGAGATAGAGCAAGTGTCGGACTGAAATGCCTCACACCACAGCGTTTGATATTTTGCGTCTTGTTCAAGGTATTTTTTCACTTCGTCAAAATGTAAATCTAAACCCAATTCAATAGGATGTTTGCCATACAGCGGACGTTGCATTTGTTCACGAAAGGTTTTGGCCAAGGGATTAGCCCATTCAAAATAATGATAAGATTGCGTATTGAGCAAGGAAGGTGCATTATGCTTTAAATTTTCTCCAAGTGACGAAACACTTCGTCGATAACCATCTGTAAAAGCAAATTCAGGTGCATGGCAGCTGCCACATGACTTGCTATGATTTAAGGAAATTTGATTCTCGAAAAACAAGTAACGACCAAGTGTGGCTAAATGGCTAGGCATTGCTTGTTCTTTTGTTGTCGCATTGAAACATCCTGCAGCACTCATCCAAAATAAAGTGATACATAGCATGATAAGTAAGCTGGAACTATTTTTTTGGACGAACAACATGTTATTGGATTGAATTCATTTATCTTGCTTCAAATTTACAACAGAATGCTACAGGAAAAACTACTTCTTGCTTCTAAATCCCCCCGTCGAAAACATTTATTGGAATTAGCAGCGGTAGAATTTGATATTCAAACCAAAGATACCGATGAGTCGTTTCCTGCATCAATGCTTGTAGAACAAGTGCCCGAATATATAGCCTTGCAAAAAGCAAAAGATATTCAGCTCGATTTTCCAAACAGGACTATTTTGGCAGCAGATACAGTCGTGGTATTGCATGGCGAAATCATAGGCAAGCCTCAAGATCGCGCAAATGCTATTCAGATTTTAACCCGACTTTCGGGGCAAATACACCGTGTGATAACTGGCGTGGTTCTCCTTAGTCCTTCTCAGGTGATTTCATTTTCAGATTCTACTGAGGTTGAATTTCATCCATTGACCCTGGACCAAATCGAATATTATGTCGATACATGCAAACCTTTTGACAAAGCAGGCGCATATGCTATTCAAGAGTGGATTGGCGTTGTGGGTATTAAAAAAATCAATGGTTGTTTTTATAATGTAATGGGCTTGCCAATTAGTAAAGTACTTACACATTATAACAAAAAATAAACGACTTAAAATACGAAAGCAAATGTCTTGTTGTAACTTTGTGTCCTCTTAACATCGATTAAAAAAGTCACATGGCTATCACAGATTTTGATCCAAATTCAATTGGAATTGCATCGAACAACATTTTCGGATTACCTTCTTCAGAAGAAAATTCAAAATTGATTTTATTACCTATTCCTTGGGAGGTGACCGTCTCGTATCGAAACGGCACTGCGAAAGGCGCTGAAAAGATATTGGAAGCTTCGTATCAAATTGATTTATGCGATTTGGATGCTATGAATTATTGGAAAGAAGGCTATTTTATGCCAGAAATGGATAAGAAAATCGTTAAGCAAAATGATTACCTTAGACATTGTGCTGAATTGATTATTTCGAACTTAAGCGAAGGCAACGAAACCTGCGATAACAATCAACTTCAACGCAAATTGGATGAAATCAACAAGGGCGGCGAAGAATTGAAAAATTGGATTTATGGTCGCGCAATGGATTTATTCAATAAAGGTAAGTACGTTGCTTTAGTCGGTGGCGATCATAGTACTCCTTTGGGTTTGATGAAAGCAGTCGGTGAGCATTTTGGCGATTATGGTATTTTGCAAATTGATGCGCACGCAGATTTACGTAAAGGTTACGAAGGTTTTACATACTCTCATGCATCTATCATGTATAATGTATTGAATGAGGTGCCTCAGATGAAAAAATTAGTTCAAGTAGGTGTACGTGATTTTTGTGACGAAGAATATGATATGATTCAAGCAGACAATAGAATTGTGACTTATTTTGACAATCATATCAAAGCGCGTGAGTATGAGGGCGAAACCTGGAAGCAAATCTGTGACGATATTATCGCGCAATTACCTCAACAGGTTTACATTTCATTTGATATCGATGGCTTAGATCCTAAGCTTTGCAAAAATACAGGTACTCCGGTTCAAGGTGGTTTTGAAACCGAACAAATTCAATATTTATTTAAAAAAGTGGTCGAAAGCGGTCGTAAAATAGTTGCCTTTGATTTAAATGAAGTCAGTTGTGGTGAAGATTCTCTAGATTCTATCGATGCCAGTGTAGGTTCACGTATTTTGTACCGCATGTGCAACCTATTTATGAAATCGTTGGAAAATGCATAAGCATTTTTACTTCAAACTCGTCAAAGAAGATCGATCGAAACGTATGTTGCAATCCAGAGCCATGCATGTCATGGCAGCGTTGTTTATGTTATTTTATGGTTTGCAATACATCAGCATACTACCAATCAATTGGACTCAAATTATAGCTTTACTACCAGCGTCTATAGCAATAATTGTAGTTGTGATTTTTAAACGCAGTATGTTGGAAGACGCAAACACCAACCGTGTGTTTCGAATTTTAGAATTGGGTTTTTTGACCATGGGTTGTTTGCATTTTTTACAACACGACAATATCATTTCTACAGTTTTGTATGTTATCGTTACACTTTTTATAGGCTTGATTTTATGGATGGAGAATCGCTTGTTTCACGATCAATTTATTGATTTTGTAGAAAAAGAAGTCATGGTCGAATTGCCCTTGTACAATAAAAAAATTGCTTGGAAAAAGATAACTCAAGTGACCCTCAAAAATCATTATTTAAGTTTGGAATTGCCCAACAATAAATTGCTTCAATACAGAGTGAAAGATACCATGACTACTGAAGACAGAATTGAATTTACTCGGTTTTGTGAAGAGCGTTGTGGGAAGTAAAGCGCTGGTATTTATCTTGATTTATCTACAAATAGTTAATGAATATCGTTTACTTTTTTAATCTTTTTCCGCAGGAAATAGAACTGCGAAATCTGAGTATTCTGTGGCACAATTCATAGAAGCAGAACATTGTGTATTTATATCGAACATACATAATCTGGATAAAAAAAAGGAAGCTTTTCAGCTTCCTCTCAATGATTTATTTTTTGCCTTTATTCATGCGTTCGGCATTTTGCTGTTGCATTTCAGCCATACGTTTCATAAGCTTATTTTCTTTTGGCGGTTCTTTTTTCTTCGCTTGTATTTGAGCATGTATTTTATCTGGATCGATAATATAATTTTGAATCACAAATTGCAACGCTAGCGTTATCGCATTCGAAACAAAATAGTAATACGTCAATGATGCCGGTAGTTTGTTGAATATACCTAAAAACATCACAGGCATGATGAATGGTAAGTACTTCATCATCGGATTGCTTTGATCAGCAGCCATATTCATACTATACAAAGCCATCAACAAACTGGTAATGACAAACAATATTGTAAACAAACTCACATGATTACCATAAAAAGGAATTGTAAATGGTAAATCTAAAATTGAATCATACGTTGATAAATCTTTAGCCCATAAAAAGCTTGATTGACGTAACTCAATGGCGTTAGGGAAAAACGACAAGAGGGCAAAGAAGACAGGTAATTGCAGCAATGCAGGCAAACATCCACCTAATGGATTCACACCAGCTTGACGGTACAATTTCATTTGTTCTACACCAAATGCTTGTTTGTCGTCGCCAAGTTTTTCGCGCAATTCGTCTAGTTCAGGTTTCAACGCTTTCATTTTTGCACTTGATACATAGCTTTTGTATGTAAATGGCGACATGATTAATCGAATGAGAAACGTCAACAATAAAATTACAATACCGTAGCTACTAAAGAAGCCTGCTAAGAAGTTGAAAATTGGTATAACTATCCATTTGTTGATATATTTGACAAAGCCAAAAATGCCATAGCTCAATGGAATAATATCTTCTAAATCTTTCTTGTAGCTTTTCAATAATTTATAATCGTTTGGACCTAAAAACATCGTCATGCTGATATTGTTTTCAGGCAATAAACTCAAATTAGCATTGAAGTCAGACAAAGCATGTTTGCTTGTATCTGTTGTGTTGCTAGGAGCTGCTACAACTTTGCCTGAAGCAATAACTTTTTTATCTGTGATTAAGGTCGTGTTGAAATATTGTTGTTTGAAACTCAACCATTTCACACTTTCCTTAAATTCGACATCTTCTTTTTCTTTGATTGTAAAATAATCATACCCTTCTGAAGCCAAATTGTAGCATACTTGTGTATACAAATTTTGATTGACAGGATCGCTTTCGGTCATGATAGACTCTGAGTTCCAGTCCATACTGATGTTTTGAGTTCGCTCTGCTGTTTTTGGTGTAGCAGTAATGCTCATCATATAGCCTTTTTCTGGTAAAGAATACACTATTGCAAAGTCTGCATTTTGTAACGTAAGACTTCGTTTGTCTGCACTCAATTCGCCAGTAAAATCTTGCGACTTAGTGTGCACCATAGTCCCATTGGTGGTTTTGAATCCAAAATCCATGTAGTTTTTTTCACCATTGAAAAGAAACAAGGGTTTGCCATTGTGCGTTTTAAATTTCTTTAATTGTGCTGTTCGTGCAAAAGCGCCTTTGTTGGTAAAATCTATTTTTAAGTCTTCGTTTTCTAAACTAAATAGTTGTTCTGCTACTGCAACAGGTGCCAAACTGTCTTGCGGTGCATTGGCATTGGCAAGGAGTGTGGTTGTATCGGTTTTTTTAGCGACTGGAGGATGCAATTTCGCATTTGCAATTGAATCAACTCGTTTTGTCTCTTGAAATTTAGCTTCGGCATTTTGATTATAAACGATATAGCCTATCAGCAATAACATGAGTAATCCAAAGCCAGCAATTGTGTTTTTATCCATCTGTAATGTTCAAATTGGGTGCAAATATAGACATTTTGCACATTCAAGGTTGAAGTATTCTAGGATCGGTATATAAATGCATACAGCCGTGAGAAAACCCACGGCTGTATTGTATTGTTTAATTGTTATCTATTTATTTAAGCTTTGTCCGCTTCTATTTTTGCTTTGATTTTCGCTTCTATTTCAGCAGCCATTTCAGGATTGTCGTGCAAAAGTTGTTTCACAGCATCGCGGCCTTGACCTAATTTGTTGGTATCATATGCATACCATGAACCACTTTTTTGAACAATACCATGATCAACGCCTAAATCAACTATTTCACCAACTTTGCTAATGCCTTCGCCAAAAATAATATCGAATTCCGCTTGACGGAACGGCGGTGCAACTTTGTTTTTTACAACTTTGACACGAGCACGATTACCAATTGCTTCATCGCCATCTTTGATTTGACTAATACGACGAATATCCAAACGTACGGAAGCATAGAATTTCAATGCATTACCACCAGTTGTTGTTTCGGGACTGCCAAACATTACACCGATTTTGTCACGCAATTGATTGATAAATATAGCGCAACAGCCTGTACGCGCTATGGTAGCTGTGAGTTTTCGCAAAGCTTGACTCATCAAACGAGCTTGAAGACCCATTTTGCTATCGCCCATTTCACCTTCCAATTCTGATTTAGGTACCAATGCAGCTACCGAATCAATAACGACTAAGTCCACAGCACCTGAAGAAATCAAACGATCTGCTATTTCTAACGCTTGCTCGCCATAATCGGGTTGTGAAATCAATAAATTGTCAATATCAACGCCCAATTTTTTGGCGTAAGCTGCATCAAATGCATGTTCTGCATCTATAAAAGCACATATACCACCTTTCTTTTGCGCTTCAGCAATAGCATGTGTAGCTACGGTTGTTTTACCTGATGATTCTGGTCCGTATATTTCTACGATACGTCCACGTGGAAAACCGCCAATACCTAAGGCGATATCTACACCCAAAGATCCTGTAGAGATACTATCCATTTCTACGACTTCTTTATCCCCCAATTTCATGATAGAACCTTTACCATAGTCCTTATCAATTTTTTCCATGGTAAGCTTAAGGGCTTTCAATTTTTCATTTTCTACTGTTACGACTTCTTTTGCCATTGTATATGTGTTTTGTTTATTTACGTGTTTTGAACAAATTTATTACTTAATCTGAATGTTCTATCGATTGTGAATAAGTTTTGTTGCCTCTCAGCGGTCGGCAGAAACTTTCTACCAACCGCTTGAAGGACTTACTAACCTTAATTCGATACAAATGTAATGGAGCTACTACATACTGAGTTTACGCAGTAAAAAAAAAGATTTTAAAATTTAACGGAAATCCAGACATTATTAGCGTAATACATAAAAACTAAATTTTTAAGAATAAAAAATGAAGTGATAAAAGCTAGTCATTTTTTTTACTTTTCTTTGTGTCATGAACTACAGGCAAGCCGAAAATCTTTTGTTTCAAAAGTGCAAAGACATTTACGAACAAAGTGAGTTGCAGGCTATGATGAAACGTATAGCGGAGCATTTGACTCAAAAGACGCTACTTGACTTGCGTTTAGATCCTACGGTTCAACTCGATGATGTACAAGTAGAAGCTATCGTAGCCCAACTACAATGTCAAAAACCTTTGCAATACATTTTGGGGCACGAATGGTTTGGACATTTAAAATTGAATGTCAATGAGCATGTCTTAATCCCTCGACCGGAAACTGAAGAGCTTGTACATTGGGTAATTGAGGAAGTAATATTAAAACAACAAAATCAACCCTGTACAATTTTAGACATTGGCACTGGAAGTGGTTGTATTCCAATTTGGCTCAAATCAAAGAATAATCAAATCGAATTGACAGCAATGGATATTAGCAAAGATGCATTAGCCCAAGCAACCCAAAATGCTCAACTACATCAGGTAGATATTCAATTTGTTCAAGCCGATATTTTGCAACCCGATTTGAATCTGAACACACAATTTGATATCATCATTTCTAACCCGCCGTATATCACATCCGATGAGCGAAGCGAAATGGCTTCGAATGTGTTGGACTATGAGCCAAGTCTAGCCTTGTTTGTTCACAACGACGATCCATTACAATTTTATAAAGCAATCCACCTATTTTCACAAAATCATTTAGCAAAAAATGGCATAATGTTTTTTGAAGTTGGCAAACAACATGCAATATCAGTAGAGTTTTATTTTAAAAACGAAGGCTTGCAAACTGAACTTCGTAAAGACATGTATGGCAACGAACGTATGCTTAAAGTTTGGTAAAAATGAATAAAAAATCCCACTCGATTAAAAGTGGGATTTTGAACTGATATTTTTTGATGCTTACTTTTTATTTCGGATTTGGTAGTTGCTACTTTTAGATGCTTTCTGCATATACTTCACATCTTCTTCTTGCATCGATTCGACATTAGATAGTTGCACGTCATAACTGCTATTCATAGATTCTGCTTTTTTCAATTCAACAGATTTTTGTACCAATGGTGCTTTCGATTTCATGTATTCTTTATTTTCTTGTACCATTTTTTTAGCTTCAGTGTAGTTTCCTTTGTCTACTTCGCGCATTGCAAGTTCCAATTTTTCATTGGACTCATACAAGGCCACTTGTGCTGCTACCCATTCGCTATAGCTTTCAAAATATTGACTTCTATTGTCGGTATAGTCACATTTGGTATTCAAGCTCAATGTACGAGGAATACCATATACAGCATCCATATAAGTCAATTTGGTGTCAAATCGAACAGCCATATTGCGGTTGGCATCTACGCTGTATCTTATCAATACACCTTTGGTTTCTTGGGCAAATACATCATGGAATTTGATGCGCAATGTGCGACCTTCTTGCGTATACTTGTAACCATATACTTTGTCTACGTTGACAAAATCTGGAATGGTAACTAATAGTTCAGTTTGTTGTGCCAATACATCCATCAAGCCATTTAATTCCTTTTTAAATATACTCGCGATATCTTGTGCATTGCTGATAAAATAATAATTACCTGTTCCGGTTTCAGCCATAGCTGTCATCAAATCTTCATTGTAATCGTTACCTACGCCAAATGTGGAGATGGAAATGCCATCGTTAATATTTTTGCTACGAATAATACGTTCTATCTCATTCGGTTTTGTAATGCCTTCGTTTGCAAGTCCATCGCTGAGTAGCAATACTCGATTGATATAGTTTGAACGATAGTTTTGTTTTACTTGTTCATATCCTTTCATTGCACCGCCCATCAAATTGGTAGAACCACGGTCTACGATGCGATCTATTTTTAATTTTATACTTTGTTTGTTTTCTACTCGACTAGCTTCGTGTATCACATCTACCGTTTGGTCGTATATGACGACTGAAAAATAATCTTCAGGACTCAATTGGTCTACAATAAACTTAGCAGCTTGTTTGGCATTACGGATTTTGTCACCGCTCATAGACCCGCTTCGATCTATGACTACAGAAATGTTTAATGGGATATGTTTGTTTTCAACGTTTTGTTTATTACCCGCTTGTAGTTCGGCATAAAAATGTCCGATACGATTTGTACGCGTGTAATAGTCATTTTCAAAACCTGTAGATAATGAAATATTTCCTGCG
>Ga0247832_1005319_pt1 | contig 15020 bp, 11 predicted proteins | sample LaCruzMarch2015__10_FD_192407 | JGI IMG/M metagenome (GOLD analysis project Ga0247832, IMG submission 192407) | Freshwater microbial communities from meromictic Lake La Cruz, Castile-La Mancha, Spain - LaCruzMarch2015_4m | ecosystem: Environmental > Aquatic > Freshwater > Lake | place: Spain... | reverse complement strand
TTAAATATTGGACTAGTTGAATCAAAGGGTGATTATATTGTAAGAATGGACCAGGACGACATTAGTTTAAATCATAGAATAGAAACCCAAATAAACTTCTTAATAAAAAATCCTGAATATGGTCTCTTAGGTTCTTGGTTTGAAGATTTTGGTGATAACATTCCAAACAAAATTGTTAAGTACAGCTCTGATGATAACATGATTAGAATCAAACATTTGTATCAAACACATATTTCTCATCCAACAGCTGTAATTAAGAAAGATATTGTAGTTAAAAACAATCTAAGATTTGACCCTATTCGATTACATGGAGAAGACTATGATTTATGGGTAAGAATGAGTCAATACTGCAAAATTTCTAACTTCCCGGAACTGCTAGTTAAAAAACGAGACCACCCTAAAAATATTACCAATCAATTTTCGCAATTGATGAGCGATACCTGCACTAAAGTTAAACAATATCAGTTCCAAAAAATGGGAATTGAATTGAATCAAACACAAACTGATTTGTATACAAGATTTGCTGATCCAGAATGGCACTTTAATGACAATGAATTAAATACTTTAGAACAAATGCTAAATAATATAATATTGGCAAATGATGTCTCAGCATTCGTTCCAATTGATGATTTTAGACGTTATATTTCCGAAAAATGGTTTCACCTTTGCTACAACAATAATAAAATTAAGAATCAAGGGTTTAATAGATTTAATAAGGCTCCTTTTAGCAAATACTTTAGTTTAAATACTTTTTCGAAATTAAAATTCAGAATCAAATCTGCAATATCGAAATAAAATGGAGCCCTTCTTTTCAATAATTATTCCAACTTATAACAGAGCATTTATATTACCTGAAACAATTAAAAGTATAGAAAATCAAACATTTACAGATTGGGAAGTACTAATAATTGATGATGGATCCAAAGACAATACAAAAGAAATAATTGAAGAAATTTCTAAAAGACAAAATAAAATTAGATATTATTACCAGGTTAATTCAGAAAGAAGTGTAGCAAGAAATTATGGGGCCTCATTAGCAAGTGCAAAATACTTACTATTTCTTGACAGTGATGATTTCTTTAAAGAAGATCATTTACAAAACATTTACAAAGAAATAATTTCAAGGGAAATGCCTGTTGCACTTTTCTTTACAGATATTCTCTATTTTTCTGAAAAAGGTATAGAGAAGCCTGAAATCCCAAGAATGGAAGTAGATAAAGGATTTCAATATATGCTTTTAAACCCTATTACACCTTCTAGGGTTTGCATACATAAAGAAATTTTCAATACCTTCAGTTTCGATCCCGAGATAGTTATCGTTGAAGATTTGGTACTTTGGGTATGCATTTCAACAAAATTTCCAGTTTTTCAGGTTGATTCATATTCTTTATTTTATCGAGTTCATGGTGGAAATTCTGTAGATTTAAGTAAAAACTCATATCTTTATAGGTACAAAGGGTTGAAAAGGCTTTTCAAGCATATCAAATACAAAAATATTTCGAAAAAAATACCTCAAAATATTAAGGATTTTCTGCTTGCAGAATGCTCGTTTAATATGGCAAGACATTTTGAATTTATAAAAAACAATAAAATGATGATTAAAATGTTGTTGCTATCTTTTTATCATAAATTTAATTATAGAAATAAAGAAAGACTTTATATGATTTTAAGCAAATACATAAAACTATAATTAAAATATTAATTTCTATTAAAATATGAAACAACTTCGAATATTACATGTTATTCCATATTTAAGTTGCGGCGGCGCAGAAATACTTACCGCTAATATTGCACTACAGCAAACAAATTTAGGACATGTTGTAAAAATTATTTGCCTAGAGATTTTTGATGAAACTTGGCCAAATTTTCCAAATAAAGAAGAACTTTTGAGTAAAGTGGAAATTGAAATTATTGATGATAGCGTTGTATTTGGTCTTTTTAGAAAAACGAAAATTAAGAATTCTAACTTAATTAGAATAGTAAAGGAATTTAAACCTAACATAATTCATTCCCATTTGTTTCTTGCTGAAATTTATAGTCGCACAACGATATTTGAAGATGTGAAATACTTTTCACATGGTCACGACAATATAATTCAGTTAAAAAAGCCACATTTTAATTCGTTTTTTTCAAAATCTAATTTTTCAAATCTTTGGGAAAGATCTTGGTTATTAAAAAAGTATAAAAAATGCAACAACCAATTTATTGCAATTTCAAAAGATGTAAGTAGTTATTTTTCTAATGAACTTCCTTTTTTCAAAAATAATATCCATTATTTACCCAACGCCATTAATACTTCTATCTTCCATCACGAAAGAAATTACGAAAAGGTAAATAGTCCCTTTCATATTGTATCCATTGCAAATTTAGTTGCGAAAAAAAATCATTTATTTTTAATTCCAGTACTTGAAATTCTTATAAAAAAAGGATTTGAAGTTACCATTGACGTTTATGGTGCAGGCCCTTTAATGGATGAATTAAAATTGAAAACAAAAGAAAAAGGCCTTGAGAATAAATTGATTTTCTATGGCAGTGTGGGTGATATTCCTGAAAAATTAAAAAAAGCAGATTTATATGTGCACCCGGCCTGGTATGAGCCATTCGGTCTAGTATTATTGGAAGCTATGGCATCAGGTATTCCTGTTGTTTCGTTAGATGGGCATGGCAATAGAGAACTGATAGAAAACAATAAAAACGGTTTCATCATTCCTCAACAAATGCCCGCAGAAGAATTCGCCAATAAAATCATTTATTTTATTGAAAACAATTCTGAAAGAGAAAGAATGGGAAAATATGCAAGAGAATTTGCTGAAAAATACTCAATTGATTCTTACACAGAAAAATTAATCGATATTTATAGTCAATAGCGCGCACTAAATAAAAAATAGGCTGGTTTATTTTTTATATAGTAGGCTATTGATAAATAATACTATTTTTGATTTTAACAAATGTAACAATAGAAACTATAATCCAACTAAAAGACCAAAAACAGACAAATAGTCTATAAAATAAAAATCGCAAAATAGACAAATAATATGCTTTTTAATTCAATAAACTTTGCAATATTCTTACCGATTGTTTTTATACTATACTGGTTTGCGACAAAAGGGAATTTAAGAATTCAAAATCTTTTATTGCTCGTTTCAAGTTACTTTTTTTATGCTTGTTGGGATTGGCGGTTTATGTTTTTACTTATCTTCTCGACATTATTAGACTACTTTACAGGTATTATAATACACCAGGCTACAAATCAGAGAAAGAAAAAGTTTTGGCTATGGCTTAGTATAAGTATAAATTTAGGATTTCTTGGTGTTTTTAAATACTACAATTTTTTTGCTGCTTCATTTTCTGATGGACTATCATTATTAGGATTTAAAGCAAATTTAGGTACTTTACAAGTGATATTGCCAGTAGGTATTTCATTTTACACTTTTCATGGTTTATCCTATGTTCTTGACATCTATAAAACCCGAATAAAACCTGAAAGAAATTTTATTAACTATTCTGTTTTTGTAAGCTTTTTCCCTTTGCTAGTTGCTGGACCAATAGAAAGAGCTACCCATCTTTTGCCTCAAATTCTCAAAAAAAGGGAATTTGATTATTCAAAAGCGGTTGATGGATTGCGACAAATATTGTGGGGGTTATTCAAGAAAATTGTTATAGCAGACAACTGCGCGGAATATGCAAATATTATTTTCAATAATTCAGCTGACTATTCTGGAAGTACCCTTGTTATAGGTGCATTATTTTTTACTTTCCAAATCTATTGTGACTTCTCGGGATACTCGGATATAGCTTTAGGTACAGCCCGACTCTTTGGAATAGACCTCTTAAGGAACTTTGCTTTCCCTTATTTCTCGAGAGATATTGCCGAATTTTGGAGACGTTGGCACATTTCGCTATCTTCTTGGTTCAAGGATTACCTCTATATTCCATTGGGAGGCAGTAAAGTTGGAATTTGGATGAAGATACGGAATACTTTTATCATTTTTCTTGTAAGTGGTTTTTGGCACGGTGCTAATTGGACATTTATTATTTGGGGCTTTCTAAATGCTCTTTATATAATGCCGTCAATTATATTCAATACACACAGAAACAACCTTGAAATTGTAGCAAAAGGTAAATATCTGCCAACTATAAAAGAATTTTTTGCTATTGGAATTACTTTTTGCTTAACTGTATTTGCTTGGATTTTCTTTCGTGCTATCAATGTTTCGCATGCCTTTAGTTATATTTCTGAGATATTCTCTAGTTCATTGTTTACAATCCCCTTTTTTACAGGGATAGAGAATGCTGTTCCAATTGTTTTTCTGACAGGTTCATTTTTGATAACTGAATGGCTTGGGAGAGAACATCAATTTGCAATTGCACATATTGGAATAAAATGGTATAAGCCAGTGAGATGGGCAATGTATTACGCTATCATTTTTTCGATTTTCTATTTTACAGGTAAAGAACAGCAATTCATCTATTTCCAATTCTAGTTTATGAAAAGGTTTTTAATTCAATTATTTATTTTTACTATTCCGTTAATTATTTTCTTTGTACTTCCCACTTATATTTTATGGCAATCAAAAGAAAATTTTTATAGAATTGACAAAGTTTTATCAAGTAAAGAGAAATATCTTATTGGGTATGCTTATCATGAAAATAATTATGGCTTTATTAAATGGACTTGTCTGAACTCAAATGAAAATAAAAGCGTTTGGGCTCTCGGTTCTTCAAGAGTTTTACAATTCAGAGAAAAAATGTTTGATGCTTCATTTTATAACGCTGGTTATGTAATTTCTAGTTTAACAGATTTTAAACCATTCATTAAGAGTTTACCTCATTCTAAACGACCTAATTATATTATCATTGGACTTGACCAATGGATGTTTAATGAATCTTATGATGCTTTAAATTCAACACCATCAACTGAATCATGGCAAAATAGTTTTACAATTACTCCCAAACTGTTTCCAACATATAAAACTGTTTATGCTGATTTGTTTGCAGGTAAATATACCTTTAGTTCATTGATACAAGAATCAAATTCATACAATAAAATTGGACTCAATGCAAAAATGAATAACACTGGATTTAGAAACGATGGAAGTATGTATTATGGAGAGCAAATTATGAAATTGATTAATAAAGATACTACAGCCCACGACTTTAACTATTCAAATACATTTGACAGAATAAATCATGGAAATAGGCGTTTTCAATATTGCAAAACTGTTAATGAAAAAGCAATTTCTGAATTAAATGAATTATTAAAATATTGTAAAAACCAACAAATTAATGTTATAGCTTTTTTACCTCCATTTGCGGATAAAGTATACAAAAAAATGAGTGAAAGTGGTAAATACCTTTATTTAAAAGAAATTTATAGCAGAATAAAACCATATTTCGACAAATATAATTATGAAATATATGATTTCTCCAATGTTTCGTTATGTAATTCAAATGACAATGAAACAATTGACGGTTTTCATGGTGGTGAATTATCTTACCAAAAACTTTTAATTTCTATATTAGATTCTGGCTCTATTTTAAATCAAGTTACAAATGTTAAAAGATTAAAAATTGATTTGGAGAACAAAAAAAATAGTTATATAATTTATGATTACTAAATAAAAGTATGGTGGTAACAAAGGCTATATGCAATAAGTGTTTTAATGTTTATTCATAAAATTTGCCCCCTCATGAACATCTCTATCTTGACAGGAAAGTAGGACGAAATCCTTTACTTCATTTAACCAAGACTACTAATAATTGTTGCTTTGTTTTTAATCTTTGGCAGAGCCATATACGAGAGGTACTTTTATACACCTTGCAAAACGAAAAATTGGAATTGGAATGGAATCAATTATAAAAGGATCTTCAAATTCAGATAATTCATCAATAACATGTTCAGATATTTTATCAATAAATGGCTGAAATTTTCTTCTTCTGTAGCCAATATTTGATTAGTCTGGAATTGTCTCTTTGTACAGTTTTAAAATTGAAAATATAAGATTTTCTGAAATAATACCCTTAGCTTCTGAAGCAAAGACTATTGCAACAATCTCTAAATCATAGGTTTATACGGATTCCCATAGCTTCTAAAATTGCCATCTTTTAGATTATCAACACCATAAACTTATATTAGCAATTGACGAAACTTGGCTAGTTTAAAGATAAGGTTGTAAATAATTAAATTGAATGATAAATCATATAATACGATGTATTACAGTACATTACACAAACATTTATATACTTTTATTTGTTAACATCCTTAGCCGTACAACGGGTAATAACTTTAATCCTTAGCCGAACAACGGGTAATAACTTTAATTTTATTCATTAATTAACTTTCCTAAAATATTATTTTTTATCTTTGTAAATTAGTTTTTGATTTATTAAGGGAGTTGTAAATCTCTTATAAAAAATTTATAAGTAAATGCAAAGATTTAGAACAAACATTAGAATACTTCTTTTTTATTCTATCAACAATCTTATAAAATTTAAGCCTTTCATGGAATTGCTTAATTATGTTTTTGAGAGAGCACCATATTCTGTTGTGGAGCTTATTAATCGACATGTTAAAATTCCTAATAAACAATTCGACTGGACAATAAAATTGTATAATGGAGAAAATGTAGTTACTAGAATTAAAAAAGGTAATGAAAAGACAATGCACATTGCATTAGGTTACAAATGGCACGACCGAGGACTTAATGTTTTGGAAAATATAATGGTAAACTTTCTCAATAAAAATCATCGAAAAGAATCTATTTTTATCGACTGTGGCGCAAATATGGGCATGCGATCTTTAACTGCACTTAGTAAAAACATGCGAGTGGTAATGATTGAACCCAACGATGAAACAAATCAAATCAACTTAGAACGCTGCCGAATGAACAATTTCACAAATTATGAGTTGCTCACATTTGGGGTTTCCGACAAGGATGAACAAAAAAAATTCTACTTCGATTCATCTTCATATCTTTCTACTTTAAATGCAGATATTGCTAGTGAAGACAAAGTTAAAATCACCAATGTGATGACCATAGAAGTGCGTAAGCTTGATACAATTTTTTCATATCTTATAGGAACCAAAACTAAAGCATATATAAAAATGGACATTGAAGGACATGAGATTGAAGCTCTAGCTGGTGCTGATGAACTAATAAAATCAATTTCTCCAACCTTCATGATAGAAATTAATGAGAAAAATGAGCATATTCAACTTATATTTAATAATATGAGGAGTAAAGGTTATACTGTTTTCGAAAAATCAGAACCTGATTCATCAAATAGATTCTTAAGTATATGTCCTTTAAATGTGCTTGATTTTAATTTTATATCCGATGATTTTCTTTTTGTAAAAGATTCTGAAATATTGGATTTAATTAAGCCTTACTGCAATTAGAAAGAAATACTATATAAAGTTTTTTAATTCCTCTTGTGAAGGATAAGAAATTAAAACAGCTCTATGTTTCCCTTGAAATACAAACATACTACCTGCTGCTACCGCTGAAGCCCCAGCATCTATTCCTTCTTTTAAGTGTTGAAGTGTTCCTGCTCCGCCGCAAGCAATTACTGGAATATTTACAGCGCTAGTTACTTCTCTAATTAAATTCAAATCAAAACCTTGCATTAAACCATCTTTATCAATAGAATTTATTATAATTTCACCAGCACCTTTAGACTCTACTTCTTTCGCAAATTCAATCGGAGAAAATGATATCGATTTTTCACCATTTCGAACCATCACCTTAAATTTCCCCCAAAAATCTTTTTTTACATCTATTGAAGCTACTGTTGCTGAACTACCAAACTTATCGGCACACTTACTAAGCAAATTAACATCTTGACTTAAAAAAGAATTGATACAAACTTTTTCAATTCCACATTTAATAACAGCTGTAATATCTTCTAATCGCTGCAAACCTCCACCATAGCACAAAGGCATAAACGCTTCAGTTGCAATATCTTTAATATAATTTAAATTTGGTTTTCTTCCTTGAGCAGTAGCTGTTATATCTAAAAATATTAATTCATCTACTTCTTTGTCATTAAATATTTTTACCGCATTTATCGGGTCTCCAACGTAAACAGGCTTTTTAAACTGTTTAGTTTTAACCAAACTTCCTTCAACATTACATAATAAAACTGGAATGACTCTAGACCTATACATACTTTAAAACGACTTCGAAAAATTTCCTAATAATGACATTCCAAATTTGTGGCTCTTTTCAGGATGAAACTGAACTCCTGCAATATTTCCACTTTCAAATGCAGATGTATATTTATACCCGTATTCTGAAGTCATTAGAATGTCTGCATTGTCTTCCATTGCAAAATGGTAGGAATGTACGAAATAAAATCGGGGTTCGGTTGGCAAACTCTCTGATAGGTTACTCTTTTTGCTCATATAGACTTGATTCCATCCCATACAAGGAATAGGGAAATTCTTTTCTATTGAAGAAAAATCAAATCGCTTTACTGAACCTTTCAAAAGTCCTAGGCCAGACTCTGTGCCTTCTTCGCTGCTTTGTAACATTAACTGTGCACCTAAACAAATTCCTAGCACTGGAATTTTATCTTCCAAAACTTTCTTTCTTATTATAGAAATTAAATCATATTTAGCCAACTGTTGCATTCCGCTATCAAAAGCTCCAACTCCAGGTATAATAAGCTTTTCTGCAGCTTCTATTACAGACTTTTCTTTTGTTATTACACTTTTAACTCCTATCTTCTTAAGCATATTGTATACAGAACCAATATTGCCCATTTCATAATCTATAATTGCAATCATACAAGGCAAAAATAGGAAATACTATTTGCATTTCATGTTTATATACACTTCAGTTAAAATAACTATTTTCGCTCACCAAATTATGAAGTCTAAAAGACCATTTCTCTTTCTCATTGTTTCTGATTACCCTTATGGATTCGGAGAGCCATTTCTTGAAGTAGAGCTAAAAATAATTTCGGTTTACTTCGAAAAAATATATTTAATTTTACCAGAAAAAATAAATAAATCAAAAAATAAACCGCTATTTATTATTCCACAAAATGCTGAAATTATAGAGTTGGATAGCTCTATCAATATTGTAAATAAAATTACTTCATTAAGATTTTTTTATACAAAATCATGGAAAATGGAAAGGAGTGCTATTAATTCTCTTTACAAACAATCTTTTAACTTCTTTCATTTAAAAACTCTGTTAGGATTTCAAGCAAAAGCTAGTTTTTTTGCAAAAAAATTAGAAAAACTAATATTCTCTTTGGGGCATCCTTTAGAAAGTGTTCTAATTTATAATTATTGGTTTTCCTATTTTACAGCAGGAACAGCTAAAATTAAAGAAAAATTTCCTAAAATAAAAGTAATAACCCGCTCTCATAGATGGGATTGTTTTTTTTATGCTAATCCAAATAATTATTTACCATTAAGACCTTGGTCTATTCAAACAATTGATGGTGTTTTTCCTATTTCTGAAGCAGGAGTAAAGCATACGAAAGAAATGTTACCTCAAAATATAAGTTATAATATTAAATGCTATCGATTAGGCATTGAAGATTTGGCTTTACCTAAAACTAAACTCAAAGTAAAAGGAAAATTAAGAATAATTTCTATAGCTTTCATTTCTTTAGTAAAAAGAATAGACAAAATTATTGACGCATTAGCAGAAACTAATCACAGTGAATTCAATTGGACTCATATTGGAGCCTCTTCTGCTGCAGATAATTTGGATATTCAACACTATGCAAGAAAAAAACTCCAAAACAAGATAAATGTTAAATTTGAATTTTTGGGGGAAATGAGTAAAAATGAAATTTATGAATTTCTTCAATCTCAACAAATTGATATCTTGTTATGTACTAGCGACTCTGAAGGAATCCCAGTTTCTATGATGGAAGCTTTAGGACATGGAATACCTATTGTATCATTGAACATTGGTGGAGTTAATGAAATCGTAATTAATGGGCAAAACGGAGAACTACTCCAACCTGATGCAAATGCTAACAGAATTGCTTCTTCACTAGAAAAATGGGCCACTATGGATTTTCTTGAATATGAAACTTTTTCTAAAAATGGATATGAGGTTTATTTAAAAAGATATTCCGCGTCCAAAAATTATCAAACGTTTTATAATGAAGTTTTAAACCAATGAATAATAACTACCAAGTTTGCTCACGTTGTATAATGGATACTAATGATTATCCTGCAATTACTTTTGACGATAAAGGAGTTTGTTCTATTTGTCATATTTATGATGATATGGCATTAAAAACGGTAAAAAGAGGCCCAGAAGCCGAAATCACCTTGAATGGAATGCTTAATGAGATAAAAAAATATGGTAAAAATCGTGAATATGATTGCTTAATTGGTGTAAGCGGAGGAGTTGATAGCACTTATTTATCATATAAAGCTAAAGAATGGGGCCTAAAACCACTAATTCTTCATGTGGATAATGGTTGGAACACTGAACTTTCTGTAATGAATATCGAACAGTTAGTTAAAAAATTAGGCTTTGACCTATTTACTTATGTTATTGATTGGAACGAGATAAAAGATTTACAGCTTTCTTATATGAAGGCTTCTGTCTTAGATATTGATGTGCCTACAGATAACGCCTACGCGGCTGCAGTATTTAAAATTGCTAACGAAAAAAACATAAAATACATACTTACTGGGCATAACACTGTAACTGAAGGTTGGTTACCTCCTACTTTCACACACTTTAAATACGATATTATAAATATGAAGGCCATCCACAAAAAGTTTGGGAATGTGCCTTTAAAAACTTTCCCTTACCTTGGTATTACAAAAGGTTGGTACTACCTGAAAATTAAAGGCCTAAAAACTTATTCGCCTCTAAATTGGATAGATTACGACAAAAAAAAGGTGAAAGAATTTATTCAAAAAGAACTGGGTTGGCGAGATTACGGTGGAAAACATTATGAAAATATATTTACCCGATTCTATCAAGGATATATCCTATTCAAAAAGTTTGGAGTCGATAAACGTAAAAGTCACTTAAGCACGCTTATATGCTCAGGACAGATTACAAGAGAAGCTGCGCTTGAAGAAATCAAATTAAATCCTTATCCGACCGAAGAATTACTACAGGAAGACAGAGAGTATCTTATTAAAAAACTTGGTATTTCTGAAACTATTTTTGAAGAGATAATGAAGATGCCCGTAAAAAAACATACCGACTACCCTTCCATTCTTCACTGGTACGATAGATTAAGACCTTATGTAAGAGCTGCAAAAAGGGTAAAAAAAGTAATAGTAGGAAAATGACCGTTGAAAACTTTAAAGCATGTATAATTTGTAATAGTCCTGATATTAAAGATCTTTCAGGTTATGAGGAAGCATTTTTATGTAAATGTAGCACATGTTCTTTCGTATTCTCTAAAAGAATTCCAACACTTGAAGAATTATTAAAGCACTATGAAGGCTATGGAAGAAATGACTTTTTAAGTGATATAACAATTAAAAGATACCATGAGCTCCTTGATGAATTTGAAAAAGTTAGAAAAACGAATAGAATCCTAGATATAGGTTGTGGAATTGGCTACTTTCTTGAAGTAGCAAAAAAAAGAGGATGGGAGGTTTATGGAACTGAGTTCACTGAAAAGGCTATTGAGATCTGCAATGGAAAGGGAATTAAAATGAATCAAGGTGCCTTAAATCCTGACAATTATCCGACAGATTTTTTTGATATTGTCACTTCATTCGAAGTAATAGAACATATTAATACTCCTCAAACTGAAATAAAAAATATCCATAAAATTCTTAGAAGAGGCGGTTATTTCTATGTCACAACTCCTAATTTTAATTCCTTGTTGAGATATCACCTTAAAGCAAAATATAATGTAATAGGATGGCCTGAACATCTTTCGTATTATACACCAAAGACTATAAATTTTTTGCTAACAGATAACGGATTTCAAAAGAAATGGATTAAAACTACAGGATTTAGTTTGACAAGATTAGACACTAGTAAACAAGAAGATATTCCATATACAAGTCAGGCATTTATAGCAGAAGATACCAAAGACGAGCAATTAAGACGTTCTTTTGAAGAAAATCCAATTTTAGGATTCGTCAAGAAAAGTGTTAACACAACTTTAAGCACCATCGGAAAAGGTGATGCATTGAAAGCATTATATATTAAAAACTAATAAAATTATAAGTTTATGCCAATCATTGAATGTGTTCCTAATTTTTCAGAAGGTCAAGATCTTTCTGTAATTAAAGCAATAACTGATGCAATCGAATCTGTTTCTGCAATTAGATTGCTTAACGTTGATCCAGGAAAAGCAACAAATAGAACAGTAGTAACTTTTGTTGGAGAACCTGAGGATGTTATTGAAGCCGCATTTAGAGGTATTCAAAAAGCTGCTCAAATAATTGACATGTCAAAACATAAAGGTGAACATCCTCGAATGGGAGCTACTGACGTGTGCCCATTGATTCCTATTTCAGGAATATCTATGGAAGAAACAGCAATATTTGCACAAAAACTTGGAAGAAGAGTTGGCGACGAACTTCAAATTCCAATTTATCTGTATGAAGCTGCTGCAAAAATTAAGGGAAGAACGAACCTCAGTGAAATAAGAGCTGGTGAATATGAGGGGTTCTTTGAAAAAATTAAACATCCGGAGTGGAGACCAGATTTTGGGCCTTTAGAAATGGATGCAAAAGCTGGAGCAACAGTTATTGGGGCAAGAGATTTCCTTATTGCATACAATGTTAACTTAAATACAACTTCTGTAAGAAGAGCTAATTCTATTGCCTTTGATGTGAGAGAAAGAGGACGTGTTTTACGTGAAGGAGATCCAATTACAGGTAAAATAAAAAAAGATGAAAATGGAAATCCAATACATATTCCGGGCTCATTAAAATCTGTAAAAGCTATAGGTTGGTTTATTGAAGAATATGGTGTTGCTCAAATTTCAATGAATCTAACCAATATTCGCGATACTCCTGTCCATATTGCATTTGATGAAGTTTGTAAAAAAGCTGACCAAAGAGGAATTCGTGTAACTGGTTCTGAATTAGTTGGCCTTCTTCCTTTGAATTGTTTATTAGATGCAGGCAGATATTTTCTAGCAAAACAACAACGTTCTTTAGGAGTTTCAAATGTAGAGCTGATCAAGATTGCAGTAAAATCAATGGGTCTCGATGAATTAGGTCCATTTGAACCTGAGAAAAGAGTAATTGAATATCTACTGAATGACCCACAATCAAAAAGACTCATTCAAATGAATTTGCAAGCTTTTGCAGATGAAACTGCTTCTGAATCTCCTGCACCTGGAGGTGGTTCAATTGCGGCATATTTAGGTAGTTTAGGCGTTTCTTTAGCAACGATGGTGGCGAACTTAAGTTCTCACAAAAGAGGATGGGATGAAAGATGGGAAGAATTCTCCAATTGGGCTGAAAAAGGTCAAATACTAAAACAGCATCTTCTAAATATGGTTGATGAAGATACGAATGCGTTTAATGGAATTATGAATGCATTTGGACTTTCAAATTCAACCGAAGAAGAAAAATTAGTTAGAAAAAATGCTATTCAGGCGGCAACAAAGGTCGCTATTGTAACTCCTTTTAAAGTTATGCAATTGGCCAATGACTCTTTTGAAATTATAAAAGCGATGGCAGAAGAAGGGAATCCAAATTCTATTAGTGATGCGGGTGTGGCTGCTCTTTGTGCTAGAGGTGCCGTAATTGGAGCTTTTCTTAATGTAAAGATAAATTGTGGCAGTTATAATGATAAAGACTTTGTTAATGATATTCTAACTAAAGGTCAACAGATAGTTGATAATGCAATGAAGCAGGAAAACGAAATTTTAAAGATTGTGAACGAAAAAATAGACAATTAAAACTTTACTCATAAAGTGTAACACGTCCAGTTATTTGTTTCTGCTCTTTTAAGCTATTGGTTACTGAAACTTTCCATATGTAAGTGTCGCTTTGAGCCAGATTCGATTTATAAGTTCCGTCCCATCCTTCATCTTTGTCATTACTGCTATAGACCATTTCGCCCCAACGATTAAATATTTCTAACTGAAACTTTGTTGCATATAGAACAACTACTTTAAAACGCTCATTGGTACCATCACCATTTGGCGTAAATGCCGTTGGTGCCCAAATTGTTGGAACTGGATCAATTGTAATAGGTTCACAAGTTTCATGTTCGCAGCCATGTTCACTTGTAACCTTCAAACAAACTTCATAAGTTCCAGTATCTTGATACGCGTATTTAGGAGACATTTCATCTGAACTTCCTCCGTCTCCAAATCTCCAATCAAAAAAATCAGCAGAAATGCTTTCTTGAATAAACTGTACTTCTGGGTTTAATAAGTCAGGTTTATCAGGAGTGCTAGAAAATGCTGCTTTTGGAATACCATAAACAGTAACTAAGCCCGGACCAGATAATTCATTTTTACAACCAAAATTATCTGTAATAAGAACAGTTGCATTTTGAGTCCCTTCTTCAAAGAAACAAGTCTTTTGTTCTGAATTATTACCTTCTTCAGAATTTGAGAAACTCCATAAATAGCTGTCAATTATAGCACCATTTGAAACATTTACAGTAAAAGTAGCACAAACTGGAGCACAGCCATTACTGATATCCGCTTCTATAGTGCCTTGAGGAGATAATCTTAAGGAAACATAATGACTATCTCTCCCTATACAACCATTCAAATCTACTGCTATAGCCTCATAATTTGTTGAAGAATCTGGAGTATCAACTAATATAGGAGTGCTATGTGAATATGCTGGCCAGAAAATGTCCAAATGCCCCTGTCCACCTGTTGCAAAAGCTTGCACTGTAACCGATTTCCCTTCGCAAACATAATCTGGACCTGTGGCTGTAACACTTATTTTTAATGGTTGAATGAGAGTTATATTTCCTTGATCTTCACAACCCAGTGAATCTGTAACTATTACAGAATAAATACCTGCTGGTATGGAATCATTTACTTGTGTGATAATTCCATTGCTCCAACTATAAGTAAATGGTGAAGAA
>Ga0247832_1005310_pt1 | contig 15047 bp, 17 predicted proteins | sample LaCruzMarch2015__10_FD_192407 | JGI IMG/M metagenome (GOLD analysis project Ga0247832, IMG submission 192407) | Freshwater microbial communities from meromictic Lake La Cruz, Castile-La Mancha, Spain - LaCruzMarch2015_4m | ecosystem: Environmental > Aquatic > Freshwater > Lake | place: Spain... | reverse complement strand
TCCGCGTCGCCCATACTGGCGTCGGGCAGTTTCGGTCCAGGACATCGTGATCTCCGTTCCGTCTCGCAACCGAACTGAATCACAACCTGCTGAAACTGCTCAACTCTTTTTGGGTTGGGCTCTCAGGCCTTCGTGAAAGGTCTGGTGCCGGGGCAGGAGAACCCGAGCATCGTCTGCACCGGCTCGACCAACTCACTGGCGGCCGAAAAGAACAGCGTCGTCTACGATACCTCGAAGGGCGCAGTGCTGATGCTGGTCCGCAACCTTGCGGTCACGCTCGCCGAGCGCGGCATCCGTGTGAACGGGATCGGTCCGGGCATTATCGAAACGCCGCTGAGCGCAAAGGGCCTCGCCACGCCCGGCGTCCGCCCTGCCCTCGAACGCCAGATTCCCCTCGGCCGCATCGGCATGCCGGACGATATTGGCGGCGCGGCGGTGTTCCTCGCCTCGCCCGCTGCCCGCTACATCACCGGGCAGATGCTCTATGTCGACGGCGGCATCCTCGCCAACCAGATGTCCTGGGAGCCCGTGTCGTGAAGACCCACTGGACCAATGTCACGGTCGTGTCCCCGACGGCGGAAATCGCGAGCGACCTGTTGATCGATGGCGTCCGCATTGCCGGCATCGTTCCTTCGGCGACCAGCACTGGCGATGACTGGCAGGCGATAGACGGGCAGGGCGCCGTCCTTTTCCCCGGCATGATCGACCTGCTGCCGGTCAGAGCGGCCCTGGCCATCTCGGACTGGGCGACCGAGCCGGTGCCGATCAGCACCGGGGCGCCGATCGTATGCAGTTCGGCCGTGCGCTCGACAATGCGCTGGCACTCCCGTTCGGCCGTCGGCAGCACTGCATCGGCGCGGTAGACGCACTGCGACGGCTTGTACGTGGGCTCCTCGCCACCGCCTCCAAGAGCAATGGGCCGCTCAAGGGCGGACTGAATACGGTCGCAGATCGCCGTGATCTCGTCCCGGTCGGTAGCTCCGGGAAGGACGACGATGAACTCGTCACCAGCAAAGCGGCTGACCTGAGCCCCAGCTTCCCTCCGGTTTTGGGGAGAGTCCTTGGGTTGATTGATCCGAGACCAAACGCTGGACCGCCGGAGGGTAGAGTTTTCCGGCTATTTCACGTCGGGCGGGCTGGTGATGCCGCCGTGATTGGTCAACGAGATCGGGGTCTTGTGCCCGATCGTCCCGTGGGGACGATCCTCGTTGTAGTATCTGCGCCAAGCCTCCAACTTTTCGGCCGCGTCCGCAAGGGTCAGGAACCAATGGGCGTTCAGGCACTCGGCCCGGAACCGGCCATTGAAGGCTTCGATGTAGGCGTTGTCGGTGGGCTTGAAAGGCCGGGAGAAGTCGATCGTCACGCCCTTGGCATAGGCCCACAGGTCGAGCCCCCGAAGAACTCTAGCGCGTTGATTCGACCACAAGGTTTACCCGGTCGCCGCGGAAGCAGGACTGGCCGTAGGTGACCGGCTCACCAGCGGAATCGACTTCGAGCTTGTAGGTGACCAGCAGCGACTGGTTGCGGCGGATCCCCAGGTGCTGCGCCTCGTAGGCCGTGGGCGGGCGGCTGACGATGCGCGAGGTCTTACGCCGGTAGTCACGCACGCCGAAAGCGGCTAGGGCGGCACTGGCCGAGTTGGTCTCGCGCACCGTCTTGCCTATGCCTTCGAAGCGGGGCAGGGCATAGAAATCGCGAACCAGGGCGATCGGCCGGTCGTCCACCAGCGACAGCATCTCCACCACCACAACTTCGCCGCCCTCGTCCAGCCCCAGGGCCCGACAGGTGTCGAGGCTGGCAAACTCCACCCGGTCGGCGAGGTATTTGCGTCGTCCTTTCAGATTGAGCCGGGCGATGTTCTCGGAAAAGCGGGTGCGCGGCCCGATCGACAGCGGGATTACCGACTCTGCGACAAATAGCCCGCGCCCATGCACGATCTCCACAAGCCCCTCGGCCTGCAACGCCGATAGCGCCAGCCGTACCGAGTGCCGGCTCACGCCGTAATCCTCCGCCAGTTGCCGCTCTGGTGGCAACCGGGCGCCGGGCGCCAGACCGTGCTGGTCGATGTCGCGGCGGATGGCACAAAAGACCCCGCGCCAGCGCGGGTCGGATGTTCCACCAATGTCCAGAGCCAAAGTCATTTTGCTGCATCCGCCCCGGCAGGAGCCGCCCCGACGGACGAAAATGGACGTGTAAAAATGGTGTCACGCCCGCGTGTACCTTTGATGTCGCCGCTGCCACGGGACGAGGTGACAGACCTCTGCGCCGATAGGTCCGTCATCGCTCGTACGGGTTGGCGCTCTATTAATCGCGCTCGGCATTCCACCCGGAGACAGATGATGTTCCACACCACTCTGGGGCGCGGCGCGATCGCGTTCCTCACCCTATCCATGCTGTCGGGCACTGCCCTAGCGCAGCCGACCGAGTACCGTCAGGCTCCGGCCTTCGCCGAGCTCGAGGCCGCGGGCACCCTGCCCAAGCTCACCGATCGTCTCCCCGAGACTCCGCTGGTGGTGCCGGCCGCCGAGATCGGCTCTTATGGCGGCACCATCCGCATGAATGGCCTCTCGGGCGATCACTGGCCGCTGATGTATTTCATCGGCAGCGAGCTGCTCTACCGCTTCGACAACAATCAGCAGCCCCAGCCCGGCCTCGCCGAGAGCTACGAGGTCAATGCCGACGCCACCGAGTACACCGTGCACCTGCGCAAGGGCCTCAAGTGGTCCGACGGCCAGCCCTACGGCGTCGATGACATCCTGTTCTGGTTCGAGGACATCGCGCTCAACGAAGAGTTCAACCCCGGCAAGGGCCTCAATGGCTGGTTCGGTGGCCTGCCGCCGAACTACCGCATGGCGATCGACGGCAAGACCGTGCCGCCCAAGGTTGAAAAGATCGACGACGCGACATTCAAGGTCACCTTCCCCCAGCCCTCGGGCACCTTCATCGTCGGGCTGGCGAGCGCCGAGGCCAACGGCTCGAGCCGTCTGCCGCTCCACTACCTCAAGCAGTTCCACCCCAAGTATAATCCGGATGTGGCAAAGCTGGCAGCCGAGCTTGGTTTTGCCGACTGGCCGACCATGATGCGCGCCAAGATGGATTTCTGGACCAATCCCGAAGTTCCCACCCTCCACGCCTGGAAGCTGCAGGCCGGTTTTGGCACCTCGACCATCGTCGAGGCCACCCGCAACCCCTATTTCTACAAGGTCGATGCCGAGGGTAACCAGTTGCCCTACGCCGATAGCGTCCGCTGGACCACGGTCGAGGACAACGAGGTCTCGCTGCTCCAGGTCATGGCCGGCGAAGTCGACTTCAAGTTCGGCACTACCATCAACAGCCCGGACAACCAGGCCGTGCTGCTCGAAAACGCCGAGAAGGGTCACTACCGCCTCGCCCCGACCGCCGCTCCGTCGGTCGTTACCAGCTTCGATCTCAACGAAACGGTGATGGACCCAATCAAGCGCGAAGTCTTCCGCAGCAAGGACTTCCGCATCGGGCTGAGCTACGCCATGAACCGCGAGGAAATCAGCGAGCTGGTTTATTTCGGCGTCAAGAAGCCGGCGCAGTTTGCCCCGACCGCCGTGTCGCCGATCTACGACAAGGAATTTGCCGAGCAGTATATCGAGTACAGCCCGGAAAAGGCCAACGAGCACCTCGACAAGGTGCTGCCCAACAAGGACGCCGAAGGCTTCCGCCTCGGCCCCGATGGCAAGCGTTTCAGCTTCGTGCTCGAAACCCACGCCAATGCCCCCGACCGCGTCGCCTCGCTCGAACTGATGCAGCGCTACTTCGCCGATGTCGGCGTCGAGACCACCATCTCGACCCTCGACGGCAAGCTGCTGACCCAGCGCCGCACTGGCAACGACTTCGACAGCCACCTGGGCATCACCACCACCGGTAACCTCGCCGCGATCCTCAACTTCAACCCCTTCCCGATCTACACCTGGCCCAACAACGACGAATACAACGGCGTGCTGTGGTCCAACTGGTACCTCGGGATCCAGCCGAACGAAGAGCCGCCGGCGGCGGTCAAGGAAGGCCTCGAGCTCATGGCCAAGATGCGCTCGACCCCGAACCGCGACGAGCAGATCAAGGCCGGCCTCGAGCTGATGGCCAATGCCCGCGAGCAGTTCCTTACCATGGGCACCGTCCGCGACGGCGACAGCTACACCATCGTCAACTCGAAGCTGATGAACGTCGTCGACCCGATCTTCCCGCAGTATTTCGCGCCGGGCACGATCAATCCGGAAACCCTCTACTTCAAGCAGTAAGCGTCTCTCCACGACCCGAAGCCGGGGCGGTCCCTCGCCCCGGCACCTTCATTTTCAAGCCGGAGCCTATTGCCGTGGCCGAACTGTCCGCTCTTCCTATTCTTGGCGCCTCCTTTTCGTGGGATGTGCTCGAAACCGAAATCGCCTGGCTGAACGAAGCCGGCCGCGACCTCGAAGTCTCTGCTTCGCCCGCCATCCTCGACAACGGTCGCGAGGACCGCATCGAGACGGCGAAGCGCCTGTTCGACGGCTTCAAGGGTCGTCTGTCGATCCACGCGCCCGGCGGCATCCGCACCGCCACCGACGATCCGCTGGAGCGCGAGTTCACGCGCAACCGCTTCCATCAGGCGATCGATTTCGCCAACGCCATCGGCGCCACACACATGGTGGTCGAGCCCTGGCTGTTCAGCTTTTCCAACGCCACGATCCTCCCCGCCCACATGCCGCGCATGGCCGATTACTCCTACGGCACGCTGCAGCCGCTGGTCGCCCACGCCGAGGACAAGAACGTCACCCTCGTGCTCGAAAACGTGCCGGAAGTCTTCCCGCACCTCCTCATCGACCTCGTTCGCCGCTTCGAAAGCCCGAACGTGCGCATGTGCCTCGACACCGGCCATGCCTACCTGATGCACCACCAGCATGGCGCCCCGGTGCCCGACGAGTGGGTGCGGCAGGCCGGCGATATCCTCGCCCACCTGCACATCGCCGACAATGACGGCGAGATGGACCGCCACTGGGGCCCCGGAGATGGCGAGATCGCCTGGTACCCGATGTTCCAGCGCCTGAACGAACTGAGCGAAATGCCGCGCCTGATCCTCGAGCTGCCGCCCGAGCGCGCCCGTCGCGGCCTCAGCTACTTCACCGACGCCGGCTACGCCCGGTAAGGCCGATGCTCGGCTACATCGTCCGGCGCGTGCTGCTGATCATTCCCACCATGCTGGTCATTTCCATCGTGGTCTTTCTGGTCATCCAGCTGCCGCCGGGCGACTATGCCAACACGCTGATGAGCACCATGCAGGATTCCGGCATGGACAGTTTCGGCTTCGAGGCGCTGCGCAAGCAATACGGCCTCGACCAGCCGCTCCACGTCCAGTACGGCCGCTGGGTCTGGGGCATCGTGACGGCCGGCGATTTCGGCTACTCGTTCAAGTGGAGCGTGCCGGTCAGCCAGCTGATCTGGGACCGGCTCGGCCTGAGCGTCCTCGTCTCGCTCTCGGCCCTCGTCCTCACCTGGTGTATCGCGCTGCCCATCGGCATCTATGCGGCGGCCAGGAAATACACCGTTGGCGACTACCTCGCCTCGTTCATCGGCTTTGCCGGGCTCGCGGTGCCGAACTTCCTCCTCGCGCTTCTCATCATGTACGCGGCGTTTTCGATCTTCGGCATGTCGGTCGGCGGCCTGTTCAGCGCCGAGTACGTCAACGCCCCCTGGAGCTTCGCCAAGATCGCCGACCTGATGAGCCATATCTGGATCCCGGCGCTGGTGGTGGGCCTTGGCGGTACGGCCAGCCTGATCCGCATCATGCGGGCCAACCTGCTCGACGAGCTGGGCAAGCCCTATGTCGTCACCGCCCGCGCCAAGGGCCTGGGCGAAACCCGGCTGCTGCTCAAATACCCGCTGCGCCTCGCGCTCAACCCTTTCGTCAGTTCGCTCGCCTGGGTGCTTCCCGGCCTCGTCTCGGGCGAAACCATCGTCTCGATCGTCTTGAGCCTCCCCACCACCGGGCCGCTGCTGCTCGATGCGTTGATCGCCCAGGACATGTACCTCGCGGGCTCGATCATCCTGATGCTCTCGGTGCTCACCATCGTCGGCACGCTGATCTCCGACATCCTCCTCGCCGTGCTCGACCCCCGGGTGCGTTATGCTTGACGCCATCCCCGATGCCCGCACCGTCGAACGCCTCAAGCGCAAACGCGAGCGCTACCTTGCCGCCGGGCAGTGGACGCTGATCTGGCGCCGCTTCCGCCGCCATACCCTCGGCCTCATCGGCGGGGCCATCGCGGTGCTCATCTACCTCATCGCCATCTTCGCCGAGTTCCTCGCCCCCACCACGCTCGAGGACTACACGGCTGCCTACCGCTTCGCCCCGCCCATGCCGCTCGAAATCGTGCATGTCGGGGCCGACGGGGCGTGGCAATGGGGCCTCCACACCCACCCGCTGGTCCCCACCGTCGACAAGGTGAAGATGCGCCGCACGCTGGCGCCCGATCCCAGAAAGTTGGTGCCGGTGGGCTTCTTCGTTCCCGGCGAGCCCTACCGGTTCTGGGGGCTGTTTCCGACCGACATCCACCTCATCGGCACCTCCGACCCCAAGGTGCCGCTGATGCTGCTGGGCAGCGACCGGCTCGGCCGCGACCTGTTGAGCCGCATCATCTATGGCGCCCGCATCAGCCTCTCGATCGGCCTGTTCGGCGTCGCCATCAGCTTTGCGCTCGGCGTCGTCATCGGCGGCATCTCCGGCTATCTGGGCGGCGTCACCGACAACCTCATCCAGCGGCTGGTCGAAATCCTCGACTCGATCCCCTCGGTGCCGCTCTGGATCGGCCTTGCCGCCATCATCCCGCTGACGCTGGCGCCGGAGCTCGTCTATTTCCTCATCACCCTGATCCTGGCGCTGATCGGCTGGACCGGGTTGGCGCGCGTGGTGCGCGGCCGCTTCCTTGCGCTCAAGTCCGAGGAGTTCATCAGCGCCGCCCGGCTCGACGGCGCCTCGCCGCTCCGCATCATCATGCACCACATGGTCCCGAGCTTCATGAGCCACATCATCGCGGCCCTGAGCCTTGCCATCCCGGGCATGATCCTCGCCGAAACCGCACTGAGCTACCTCGGCATCGGCCTCAGGCCCCCGGTCGTCAGTTGGGGCGTGCTGCTGCAGGACGCGCAGAACATCCGGACCATCGTCGAGGCCCCCTGGCTGCTGCTGCCCGGCGTCGCAGTGGTGATTACGGTGCTCGCCCTCAACTTCTTCGGCGATGGCCTGCGCGACGCCGCCGACCCCTATTCGAGCTGAGGCCGACCATGCAGAGCCCGGACAACCTCATCGAGATCCGCAACCTCAAGACCCACTTCAAGACCGACGAGGGCCTGGTGAAAGCCGTCGACGGGGTCGATCTCGACGTGCCGCGCGGCCGGGTCCTCTGCGTCGTCGGCGAATCCGGTTCGGGCAAGTCGATCATGGCCCGCTCGATCATGCGGATCATCCAGCGCCCGGGTCGCATCGTCGAGGGCACCATCCGCTATGCCGCCGCAGCCGGCAGTGAAATCGACCTCGCCCAGCTCGATCCGATCGGCAGTGCGATGCGCAACATCCGCGGCGGCGATTTCGGCATGGTGTTCCAGGAGCCGATGACGGCGCTCAGCCCCGTCCACACCGTCGGCGACCAGGTCACAGAAGCGCTGCTGCTCCACCGTTCGCTCGACAAGAAGGCCGCCGAAGCCGAAGCCGCCGCCATGCTCGCCAAAGTCGGCCTCCCCGACCCCAAAGCGACGCTGAAGCGCTTCCCCTTCGAGCTCTCGGGCGGCATGCGCCAGCGCGTCTGCATCGCCATGGCGCTGATCTGCCGGCCAAAACTGCTGATCGCCGACGAGCCGACCACCGCGCTCGATGTCACAACGCAAGCCCAGGTGCTCGACCTGCTACGCGACCTGCAGGCCGAAATGGGCCTGACGGTCTTGTTCATCACCCACAACCTCGGCGTCGTCGCCGAAATCGCCGATCAGGTCGCCGTGATGTATCTGGGCCGCGTCGTCGAGTTCGCCGATGCCGACACCTTGTTCCACGACCCGCGCCACCCCTATACGCAGGCGCTGCTCCGCTCTGTGCCCCGCCCCGGCCTGCGCGGCGCGCGCCTGCCTACGGTGCGCGGCAACGTCCCGCATCCGCTCGATCGCCCGGCCGGCTGCCCGTTCCAGACGCGCTGCGACTTCGCCGTTTCCGGCCTCTGCGACCGTGAATTCCCCGTCGCGACGCAGGTGTCGCCCGGCCATATCGTCAGTTGCGCCCGCGTCGGCGAGTTCGACCGCATCCCCGAGGCCGCCCAATGACCGCCGCGCCGCTGCTCGCCGTCGAAAACCTGCAGATGCACTTCCGCAACCGCAAGGGCCTGTTCCGCCGGCAGCCGCCTCCGACCCGCGCCGTCGACGATGTGAGCCTTCAGATCCAGCCCGGCGAAACCCTGAGCCTCGTCGGCGAGTCGGGTAGCGGCAAGACGACGCTGGGCCGTTGCATCCTCGGGGTCTATCGCGCCACCGCCGGCCGCATCACCTACGCGGGGACCGCCGGCGAGCCAGTCGAACTCACCACCCTCGGGGAGGCCGAGCTGAAGCCCTACCGGCGCCAGATCCGGATGATCTTCCAGGACCCCAACTCCAGCCTCAACCCCCGCCGGCCGGTGGTCGACCTCATCGGCGAGTGCCTCGAAATCCACGGCGTCGCCAAGGGTCGCGCGCGGTCCGAGCGCGTCGCCGAACTCCTCACCCAGGTCGGCCTCCGCCCCGAATACATGAGCCGCTACCCGCACGCCTTCTCGGGCGGCGAACGGCAGCGCATCGGCATCGCCCGCGCCCTGGCGCTCGATCCGCGCCTCGTGGTCTGCGACGAGGCGGTGTCGGCGCTTGATGTGTCGGTGCAGGCGCAGATCATCAACCTGCTGCAGGACCTGCAGGCCCAGCGCGGCCTCACCTATTTGTTCATCGCCCACGACCTCGCTGTGGTCGAGCACATCAGTGACCGCATCGCCGTGATGTATGCCGGCCGCCTCGTCGAGGTGGCGCGGACCGAGGACCTCTTCGCCACCCCGCTCCACCCCTACACCGAGGCGCTGATCGGCACGATCCCGCTGCCCGATCCACGTCTCCGCAAGGCGGCCCGCACCCGGCTGGGCGGCGAGATCGCCAGCCTCACCAACCCGCCATCGGGCTGCAATTTCCACCCCCGCTGCCGCTACGCCACCGCTGACTGTAGTATCAAGCGCCCGGCGCTGCGAGAGGTGGGCGGAAGGCAGGTCGCGTGCCACCACGCAGAGTCGCTCTCGCTGCGGGGCGCGTAGTCAGGTTCGGCGATGCGACTCTGCTGCTGCGGTGTCGCCAAAGTATCACCAGACGCGCTGGCTCAGGTGAACCGCACCGGCTTTTCCGGAGGCTGTTTGGTTTAAGTTGTGCGGCCATGGCCGGTTGTTCCAGTGCGGCATAGAAGTTCGCCTCGGCTTCGGCCGGTGGGATGTTGCCGATGGGTTCAAGCAGGCGCCGGTGATTGAACCAGTCGACCCATTCGAGGGTGGCGAACTCGACGGCTTCGATGGTCCGCCAAGGCCCGCGTCGGTGGATCACCTCGGCCTTGTAGAGAGCGTTGATGCTCTAGGCCAGGGCATTGTCCTAGCTGTCTCCGACGCTGCCCACTGACGGTTCGATCCCGGCCTCGGCCAGGCGCTCGGTGTAGCGGATACTGACGCATTGGGCGGATTCAACCGGTCGTCGCAACACTCTGACATTGGAGGTTGCGATGAGTGGAAAGCGACGGTCACATCGATCTGGGCGGGCGCCGTTGCCATCGCCGGGACGGCCGCCAGTCGCGGGGCGAGCTGAGCTTCAGCGCTTCTGGCTGGGGATTTCTCGGGGAATGACCAGCGAGGAGGCTGCGATTGCGGCCGGTATCTCGCAGCCTGTGGGAGCGAGATTGTTCCGAAAGGCCGGCGGCATGCCACCAGCGATGTTCAGATTTTCGGCGAAGCCGCACTGCGGCGCTACCTGTCCTTGGTGGAGCGCGAAGAGATCGCCCTTCTTAGGGTGCAAGGCCATTCCGTACAGCAGATTGGACGTCGCCTCGGCCGGGCCGCTTCGACGATCTCCCGTGAAGTGCGGCGCAAAGCGGCCAATGGCGCAAGGCATCAGGTCGAGTGTGGAGCGACTAGCCTCAAGAATGGCTAGCGGGTCGAGGTGGGTCCGACCTCCGGGGATGGGCCGGACCCTGCATTGGCGATTTGGCAGGCGGTGTGTCCGCCACTTGTCTCAGTTGGCGGTGAAGCCGCCGAACATGCCGTTGCTGTTGGCGAGGTTTTCCGTCGGGACGGGCTGGATGACGTCCCAGTGCTCGACGATCATGCCACCGTCCATGCGGAACAGGTCGTAGAAGGCATGCGCCTGTCCGCCCCACTCGCCTTCGCTGACGGTCAAGACGAAGTTGCCTTCGCCCAGCACGGCGTGGATTTCGGTGTACTGGAACATGTTGTTCGCGGCCGTCAGCGCCTCGACCGCCGCGACGATTCCGGTCAGGCCATCGGCGATCATCGGGTTGTGCTGGGCATAGCTCTCGGCGCTGATGTAGTCGGTGATCTTGGCCGGGTTCTTGCCCATCAGCACGTCCTCGATCAGGGACACGGCCAGTGCCTTGTTCGACTCGGTCTGGTCCAGATCGGTGATCTTGGTCGGGCCGTCCACCATGCTGCGCCCGCTGACCGTTGGCGTCACGACGGGCTGGATGGCGTCCCAATGCGCGGCCACCATGCCATCATCTATGCGTTGGATGACGGCGTCCCGAATGGCATCTGTACCCTGCCATTCGGGACGAGGGCTTACTGGCGGAACAGTGGCACTTGCAGAGCCGTCGGGCGCAAGTCGGCCGTGTTGGGCGATGAACCATCGACCGGGCGGGCTCCGAAGAACAGCGCATCGCCCTTCACCAGCATTGCTTCATACTCGGTGGTGACGGCATTGGCGGGAAGCCCGATGGCTGCGCAGCCCGTCTCGCGCACTTCTTGTTGCAGTCCTGGGGAAAAGGCCGCAAGCCCGCAACTTCCTTCGCCCCCCGAATTCAGGAAGTCGGCGAAACCCGCCATCTGCGGCGTCAGCTTGACCGACTGATCGATCACGAGATCAACCTGCCGCGCGCCCGGTGCGACGGCCGAGTCCCCGATGTCGTTGAACTGGCCTGCAAATTCCAGATCAAAAAGCGGCATTGCGCAATCGCGGTCAGCAAAGCTGTGAAAGACGGCCCGAATCGTGCCCTCCGAAATCGTGATGTCGCGCTTCAGATACCAGGGCTCCAGCCCGTTCTGGCCCTGTTGCGGGCGCATCTCGCAGGCAAGGCTGACCCAACGCCCGTCGAATTGCGAGGTTTCGGCGAATGCGGGCACGGCCAGGACCGATCCGAACAGGATCGCGGGCAGCAGGTGAAGGGACTTCATTTTGATAGCTCCTCTTGGGTTACATATGCTCGTATGAGTACTACATTGACTGCCTTCGCAAAATTCGTAAGATATGAACGCATGACTTCGCAAAAACGATAGGCCATGCAGGGATACCTCCGTCACCTCGCCAATTTCGCTGAAATCGGACGCAGCGGCTCACTTGGCGGTGCGGCGGGCCGACTGGGCACCACCGTTTCCGTAATGAGTCGCTCGCTTGCGATCCTTGAAAACCATTTTGGCGTCCCTCTTGCCTTGCGTACTGCGCGCGGCGTGGTGCCGACCGAGGCCGGGCGGTTGGTCCTTGCACAGGCTGAAGTCATGGTCGATGCCGGGATGCGCGCGCTGGAGGTTGGGCGCACGTCAGGTCCAGTCACGGGAAAAGTAGTGTTCTCTGCCCCGAGAGAGGTTCTGCAGCTCTGGCTGGTTGATGGGTTGCGGGACCTGATCGCGGCATATCCCGGGATCGAGCTGTCGATCCTTGCGGCAGACCAGATCATTGACCCACGGAAGGAGCGTCTTGACGTCAGCTTGCGCGTTGGCTCTTCCCCTCGCAGCGATGAGATCGACTGCCTGGCCGAGTTTCCCGTAACGCCGGTCTTGGTCTGTCACCCTGATGTCCACAAGCGGCTTGCGACCCAGCATGAAGGCCGGATCACGGCGACCGGTCTGTTCCGCTTTGGCGCCTTTGGTGCAGCAGGACCGTTGACCTTGCGCGCAATGGAGGACGGCCCGTCGACACGCGAAGTTGACTTCGACCGCCAGACGCTTGTCACCGATGTCGCCGTAGCCATTGCGCTTGCGCGGTCCGGGGCCGGTGTTGCCGGGTGTCTCGAGCCCTCGGTTCGGGGTGACCTGGCACGGGGCAGCCTTGTCGAAGCCTTTCCCGGTTTTGGCTTTCCAGCCGTGACGCTGCGCATTGGAACGGCGAAGGGCCACCGAACACCGGCCGCACAGGTAGTTGCGACCGAGTTATCTCGGTCGCTGGAGCGATTTCTGCAAATCTAGCTCTAAACAAGCGCTAGTTCGCGCCAAAGCCCGTGAACATGCCATTGGTATTGGCAAGGCCTTCGGCGGGCACGGGCTGGATCACGTCCCAATGCTCGACGATCTTGCCGCTGTCCATGCGGAACAGGTCGTAGAAGGCGTGGGTCTTGCCGCTCCATTGGCCCTCGCTGACGGTCAGGACAAAGTTGCCCTCGCCCAGCACGGCGTGGATTTCGGTGTACTGGAACATGTTGTTCGCGGCCGTCAGCGCCTCGACCGCCGCGACGATGCCGCTCAGCCCGTCCGCGATCATCGGGTTGTGCTGGGCGTAGCTCTCGGCGCTGATGTACTCGGTGATCTTGGCCGGGTTCTTGCCCATCAGGACGTCCTCGATCAGCGCCACGGCCAGCGCCTTGTTCGCTTGGGTCTTGTCCAGATCGGTCACTTCGGTCGGGCCATCGGTTTGCGTTCTGCCGCTGGCGGTTTCGCTCACCAACACCGTCATCGCATCCCAATGCTCGGCAACCTTGCCATTCTCGTCGACCCGAATAATGTCGAATGCCACCATCTCCTCAGCGCCGAACGGGGCCGCATTGCGCCAGATGTTGTGCATGAACACGTAATTGCCGTCCTCGAACATCCGGACGTTTTCGGCCGTGGTTCCGGCCTCTTTCAGCACCGGCAGAAGCCCGATGAAGGGCTCAAGCCCGGTGGGCACAAAGGGGTTGTGCTGGATGTAATCGGCGTTGGCCAGTTCGCGCATCTTTTCGACGTCTCCCTGCGAGACGGCGCCCAGGAATGCACCCACGATGGGTTTGATGGACGCGGCATCTTCGGCATAGGCGGTGGTCGTGAGGAGCGTGGCCGCTGCGGCAGCAAGAAGGGTCTTTTGCATCGGAGTAGTCCTTTTGGTTTGTTGGAGGGCCGTCTGTGGTTCGTGACGTCGAACGCGGTCTTGGTCAGTGCGCCCGGCCCCCGGGGACGGGCCTTGGCGAGTTGGTAATGAATGGCGACGGTCGCAGGCCAGATGATCGACCCGTCCAGGACGGACAGCCAGCCATAGCCACCCGGCCCGCGGTTGCACTACGCGCCCACAAAGGCCCAGATGTTGAAGACCGCTGCAGCCGTCCAGACCGGCGCGAAAACGATCCCGACGTGGCGGCCGTTGCGCGACACGCGAGGGTGTTCGCCAAGGCCCGGGATGCCGGCGTGGTTGAAGTTCACCAGCGCAAACAGCACCGAGAGCACGCCGAACATCACATGCAGCGGGGCGCGCGCCTCGACTCCGAGGGAGAGGCCATAGATGACCCCCGCCGCCACTGCCCAGGAGGCAAGGCTGATTTGGCGCTGCTCGAACAACATGAAGAAGATGTAGTCTTGTGAGGTGACCTCTTTGCCTTTGGGGCCGGCATCGCGCGCAGCGTCGAGCATGGTCAGCATCTCGCCGCGGGTCAGGGCCGTGCGGGACCTGGGCACCCCCGGTCCAAAGAAGGGAAGGATCCAGTTGACCGGGAGCCGCGCCAGCATTGGCGACAGCACCTCGGGCCCGTGGACAAGGGCGGGGGCAAGGCAGAGCACCATCCCCAGCATGGAAATCAGGTCAAGGTTCATGGCGAAACACCTCCGAGTACGGCGCCAAGTTGCATTTCCTTCAGGATCGCGTCCTGCAGGGGTTGGGTCTGGGCGTTGATCTGGTCGACGCCCCAGGTTATGCCGACGACCGTGCGGGTCGGGCGCGTGCCTTGGGGCATCTCGGCCAGCTTGACATAGGCATCCACCACCCATTGCGGGTCCGGCGCGCCCTCGCTGGTCAGAAGCTGGGCGAAATGCGCGCCCATCGCGGCGGGAACGCCCGCCAGATCGCCGTAGCTGGCCGCCACATCCGCATGCGCGACCGGCTTGCCTGAAGCCAGGAGGCCGGTGCCAAACGGGCCGGGCTCGACAATCGCGATGTCGACGTTGAATGGCGACACCTCGTAGCGCAGCGCCTGGGAATACCCCTCGAGCGCGTGTTTGGTCGCGGCATAGGTCCCGAAGAACGGCCCCGTGATGCGCCCGACCAGCGACGACGTGTTGATGATCAGCCCCTTGCCTGCCGCTCGCATGCCCGGCAGCACCGCCTGCATGGCGCGGATGGCCCCGAAATAGTTGGTCTCCATCTGCTCCTGCGCCTGGGCGACACTGAAGGCTTCGGTCAGGCCGATGTACATGATGCCTGCGTTGTTGATCAGGATGTCGACCGGGCCTTCGGCGAGAATGGTCGCAAAGCCGTCCGCCACTGACGCGTCGCTGGCCACATCCATCTCGATGACCCGGACCGCTGGCGAGATCGCCTCAAGCGCTGCCTTCTTCGCTGCATTGCGCCCGTTCGAGTCGCGCATCGTGCCCCAGACGCGATAGCCCTGGCCTGCAAAGGCGCGCACCGCGCCTTCGCCGAAACCGCTGCTCGCCCCGGTGATCACGACCGTTCTGGTGCTGTCTATCCCGTCCTATTCACACTGACGCGGGGCTATCTCCGATGCTGGCCGGGTGAGCCGCGAGCGCGGGTTCGCGCTGCGCCTTTTTCATCGCGGTGTGGGCTGATGTTTTGATCTCCGAGTGGGTTGGGAC